>ULRD01011530.1_pt1 | contig 44189 bp, 43 predicted proteins | sample 1955181 | NCBI WGS metagenome assembly ULRD01 (sample SAMEA4835675, study PRJEB28245) | human gut metagenome | biome: gut microbiome; material: fecal sample | place: Denmark | collected 2008
CAGCCGATCGTGGACTGTCAGTCCGAACAGATCATTGGAGCAGAGGCACTGATGCGTTTTTCCATGATAACGGAAGAAGGGCGGGAGTTTGTTTCACCGATGGAGTTTATCCCATTATTGGAAGAGACCGGATTGATCATTCCCGCTGGAAGATATATTTTGAACGAAGCTGCAGCGATGTGCTGTGAAATGCAGAAATATATTCCTGACTTCCGGATGAATGTAAATGTATCCTATGTTCAGATCCTGCAAGGCAATGTGGAGCGGAATATTCTGGATGCAATTCAAAAATATTCATTACAGCCGGAATGCTTATGTGTTGAAATGACAGAAAGCGGATTTATGGATATGACACCTTCGTTCTGTAAATTCCGTAAAACTCTGGACAAGAACGGGATTCCCTTTGTGATCGATGATTTTGGAACAGGATATTCGAATCTTCATTGTATCCGTGATATGAATCCAAGTTACGTGAAAATGGATAGGGATTTTACTGCCAAGGCGATGAACAGTGACAGGGATTATGAATTATATAAAAATATCATCTCCATGGTACATAGTATTAACGTCAGGATATGCGCAGAAGGCATCGAGGAAAAAGAATGGTTTCTGAAAATGAAAGAAATGAAGGTTGATTATCTGCAGGGATATTATTTGGGAAGACCATGTGGAAAGAAACAGTTTCTACAGCAATATGCCAGTGGCGTCAACGTTAAATAAAGATAGTAAGGCAGACTCAGCTATGTGGGGCTGCCTTATTTTATGGTCTTATCAGAAGGATGAGTTCCTAACGGCTTGTCTGAGTCTCTCCAGGTCATCTGCATCAGGGTGAGACAATGCACAGTCAAAATTCTGGATCAATACATCAAGATTTGCCGGATGATCAGGAGCTTCCTTCATTTTCAAGTAGCGTTTCCGGACAGACTGAGGCATTCTGCCCTGACACATATACTCTCCGACGATAACATTGCTTGCGTCAATGAACTGCTTAACCTGACTCAGGATTTTCCGGAAATAGATATCACTGCCACCAAAGCCTGCAGTTCCAAACAGAAAAATCTGTTTATTCTTTAACTGCGATGTCGGACACACCGAAATACTCACATTCATCCTGAGGTAATGCCTCGTGGATTGCATCAGCCAGCACCTTGGTATTGCCTGTTAAGCTGCTATAAACGATGAAATATTTTTTATTCTTCATATCATGTTGTCTCCTTTCATGGGATCATGAAATTATCATATCGCATTCCTATTTTAGTTCGGAAAGCATGATTTGTCGAATGAATTTTCCATAAACATTTTACAGAGCGAAATGGATAGTTGCTTTTCCTGCTACTTGTGATAAACTGTAACGTCTGAAATAAAGCCTTCTGATGTTTCTTTACAATCTGTGGCTCAAATGTTGATTTACGGTCCTGTGGAACATCGATATCCATGCTGCCATAGCTGCTGTTTACACGCTTTGATTTACATCCATTGCGGTAATCATCGCTATCAGATCATTCGGATTTTTGGTACCCAAGATGATCATCCATTTCTGCATGATTGAGCGAGAAAGTCCGGGCAGAAAACCGTTCGGACTTTTCTCATATATTCCAAAATGACGGTAGAACTGTTCACAAGTTTTATGGTATAGTTTGAATGCAAATTGAGCAACAAAGCTGGGAAAACATAATCATCAATGTGTAAAATGTGATAGTCATGAGGAAAAAACGAGAATTACCGAAAGGGTGTGGGAGACATTGCGCGTGAAGAGGACCAAACAACCAGTAGCCTTGGCTGTATTATTTGTTCTAATGCTTATTGGTGTATGTTTTTTTGTGAAAGCCAATCAAGCAAAGGAATTTGAGAAAAACGATTATGGGGTGTTTTTAAATGCGGACGCCTCATCTTTGGAACGATTTAAAATGTATGAAACAATTGTAATTGATGCACAGTATTTTACGAAAAGGGATATTGAATTGCTCCATCAAAATGGAACAGTCGTATATACATATCTAAATATTGGGTCGATTGAAAACTTCAGGGAGTACTATACAACCTATGCGGAATTGGCAATCGGTGAGTATGAGCACTGGGAGGAAGAAGAATGGGTAGATGTAGCAAACCCAGACTGGCAGAAGTTTATAGGACAGCTTTCTCAGGAACTATATGAAAAAGGTGTTGACGGATTCTTTATAGATAATTGTGATGTATATTATTACGATCCGCACGAGAGTATTTTTGAAGGCATTACAGCGATTCTACAAAACATAATGACGTTTGGAAAAGCGGTCATCATCAACGGTGGAGATACTTATGTGGCGGAATATAGGGAACGCTATGGGGCGATTGATCAGATTATGACAGGTGTAAATCAGGAATCAGTATGGAGCAGTATTGATTTTGATAGCGGAACTTTTCGTGAACAAACGAGCGAGACGAGAGATTATTTCTGCAAATATTTGAAAACGTGCAAGGCGGATGGGGTTGAAGTGTATCTGTTGGAATATACAACTAATCAAAAACTGATTCAAAAAATAAAAGAATACTGCAAGGAGCAAGATTTCCATTTTTATATTTCCAGTTCCCTTGAACTTAGATAATGAGTGTTGAAAAATACGAAAAAGATGAGCAAATTAAAAAAGTTCGACCTATGAATACTAGCAGAAAAGGTGAAATTTAGTTAGGCGGCTGCGCTCAACTCTATCATCGAAGGGGACGCCAAAGTGAGAACGCTGCTGTTGCTGAAGAAAAAATGTAAAGAAAAATAGTGATGCAGAACTTGCAACGCAGGAAGATTTCGACAAGTTTTAATGGTAATAATTATTAATAATATGTTATACTCAAATCAGTAAAGAGGTGATTATATGGTTAATAGCCATTTTATTCCTCAACTCATTTTGAGACATTTTTGTGAAGACGAAAAAATCCAGTATTATGATTTGAGTTCAGGAAATATAGAGTCTAGGAGTACCAAATCAGTATTTTCTGAAAAAGGGTATTATCCTGAGAATATTGAGAAAGACTTATGTCACAAGATAGAGGTTCAGTTTGCTAATATATTGAATAACAAAATTCTTAAAGAAAACTATAATATTGCTTTAACATCAAAGGAATTATTAACAATAAAGAAGTACTTAATTATTACGACTTTAAGAGTTAAGGATGAAAATATGGAGCATAATCTCTGGTATAAGACCTTAAAAAGAGATGGATTTATTCTTGAGAATGACCCGTTTAAGAATATATTTAGTGGTGATTTCTATGAAAACATGAATAAGATTTTAGAATGTCAAGATAAGGAAGAGTTGGTTAGGATAGCAAATAAGGGCGAGAACATGAATCTTTTTAATTATGTGAAAAATGTTGTTTTTTCGTATAATGTATTTGTAAGAACAAAAAATAGTAAAGAGGATTTAATTATTACTGATAGAGGATGGGCTGCATATATGGGACCTATTGGTGTAAGGAAGATGAACGCTTTAATGCAAAGTGGTCGGCCTGAAGATGCTATGTTGCTTCAAATGATATCACCGCAAGATTATGGTATATTTCCTTTATCAAGAAATATGGCAATAATTACAATGAGTCCTGCATATAAACAGCACTTAAAGGGTTCGGGCACAAGGATAATATATCCGCCACATGCACCAACCTTATCTGCGTGTTTGGGATTTGGAAGTGAAGATACGATAGAACCACCTACAAATAAATTTTTAAAATCTGGCGAGATGGTGTATCGATATAAAATTAAACAGTTAGTCAAAAGAGATGTTATCTTTTTGAATTCATTGTTACTAGATTATGCGGATCAGTTTTTTGGTTATGCAAATGCAGATAAAGTAAGAACAAGTTTGAAAGAAAAGAATATTGATATTTAGTTGAGAGCATCAATCCTTAAGTGGGTTGGTGCTTTTTCTTGCTCGGAGAAATCCGAGCATTTTTTATGTCAAAATTTAGGAGAGAGAAGGTGAGAATTCGTGGCAAGCCGTATACAAGGAATTACCGTAGAAATTGGTGGTGATACAACCAAATTACAGAATGCCCTTAAAGGTGTGAATGGACAGATCAAGTCCACCCAGTCACAGCTGAAGGATGTTAAAAAACTGTTGAAAGTGGATCCGGGCAATACGGAACTTCTGGCACAAAAACATAAACTGCTTGCTGAGGATGTTGGTGAAACGAAAGAAAAACTGGCAACCTTAAAGACGGCAGCAGAACAGGCAAATACAGCACTTGCCAATGGAGAAATCTCACAGGAACAGTATGATGCCCTTCAAAGGGAAATCGTAGAGACGGAGCAGGATTTGAAGAACCTTGAAACACAGGCAAATCAGTCAGCTACGGCAGTCCAAAAGATAGCCACAGCCGGAGAAAAGCTAAAGACTACAGGAGATAACATTTCTTCTGCCGGACAGAAACTATTACCTGTTACAGCCGGGGTTACTGCTTTAGGAACAGCATCAGTTACTACAGCTGGCAATTTCGAGTCTGCTATGTCACAGGTACAGGCAACAATGGGAATTACTAAGGACTCTATGTCTACGGTTGATGGTCAGTCAGTGAATACAATGGATACCCTTTCTAAACTGGCAAAGAAGATGGGTGCAGAAACTGCATTCTCCGCATCAAAGTGTGCCGAGGCTCTTAATTAGCTGGCTCTTGCAGGATATGACACATAGCAGATGTGCGATACTCTGCCAACAGTACTTAATCTGGCAGCTGCGGGTGATATTCAGCTTGCATCTGCATCGGATATGGTAACGGATGCCATGTCAGCCCTTGGTATGGGAGTTGATGAGGCAGGACGATGGTAGACCAGATGGCTAAGACAGCATCAACCACGAATACATCCGTAGCACAGTTAGGAGAAGGTATTCTTACCATTGGTGCAACAGCAAAATCCATCAAGGGTGGAACAGCAGAACTGAATACTGCTCTTTGTATCCTTGCCAATAATGGTATCAAAGGAGCAGAGGGTGGTATGGGAGGCAATCAAAGGTGTGTTTACTACAGTCTTTGAAGTGATAAAGACCATAGTGACAACCTACTTTAATATATACAAGACCATCATCCAGACAGTACTGACGGTCATTCAGACTGTGATAACAACAGTATGGGAGAGGGCACAGCACGATAAAGACAGTACGAGGAGTTCTTCGTCCGGCATTTCAGATGGCTGTGGATGATGATGTGCTTATGAAAAATCCTTTCCAGTTTGAATTAGCAGGGGTGGTAGTCAATGATGCTGTTACAAGGGAAGCAGTTACAAAAGACCAGATGCGAAAATTTTTGAAATTTATACATGATGATGTGGTTTATTGTAAATACTATGAAGTGATTTATATCCTTTTTCACACTGGAATGAGAATTTCGGAATTTTGTGGACTTACAATGAGGGATATTGATTTAGAGAAAAGAACCATCAATATTGATCATCAGCTGCAAAGAACTTCCAAAAGAGAGTATGTAATTGAGCCAACAAAAACCAATGCCGGAACAAGGGTAATTCCAATGACAAATGAAGTGACAGAAATGTTTCGAGCAATTATTGAGGATAGACCAGATTATAAGGTTGAGAAAGTGATAGATGGTTATACGGGATTCCTTTTTCTGGACAAAGATGGAATGCCACTTGTAGCCATGCATTGGGAACACAGATTCAATCATATGGTCAGCAGGTACAATGAAATCTATAAGGTTCAGATGCCCAATATTACCCCTCATGTTTGCAGACATACATATTGTTCCAATATGGCAAAGTCCAGCATGAATCCTAAAACACTGCAGTATTTGATGGGACATTCGGATATAGCTGTGACGCTCAATGTCTACACCCATGTAGGACTTGAGGATGCTGAGAAGGAACTTCAGAAGATGCAGGGATTGGAAAATGCCAGAAAAGAGATGGGAATTTCGGATACGGATGATAAACCTTTGAAACAGAATATGTTCAAGGTGGTTTAAAAATAGAATATTGGTGGAAACTGGTGGCACTCAAGCATATAGCTTGGGGGCCTTTTTGACTGGTAAAAATATGCCTTGGCTGATATAATGTAAATTGAAAACAAAAAATATTTTGTTAAGGAGAGATTTGATGGGAACATGGGGAGTAGGCATTTATCAAAATGACATAAGTGCAGATGTGAAAGAAGATTATATTGCAAAACTTAAGTCGGGGAAAAGTGATGAAGTTGCTCTGAAGGAAATATTATCAGAATATCAGGAGGACATGGAGGATATCGACTGCAAATATGATTTTTATTTTGGTCTGGCAGATACGTTGTGGAAAAAGGGAAGATTGACAGAGAAAATTAAAACAATAGCACTTCAGTTGATAGAAGAAGATAGAGTATCGCAACGTTGGCAAACAGAAAGAATTAGGTATGAGAGAAGTAAGGTATTGGACAAGTTGAAAGTGCAGTTAGAAGAGACGATGCCGGAATATAAAAAAATTCCTGTTCATAAACCATATGTCTTGGGATGGGAAGAGGGAGATGTATATTTTTTTCAAATTAAAGAGAAAATAGAGAGTTATGAAAAATATCTTGGTTGGTATGCTTTGTTTTATGTGGACAAAATATATTTGAGGGATTGGAATGTAAATGGAGTGGCTGATGAAGTAGCAGATGTATACTTTTTCTTAACTAAAGATAAACCCGAAAGTATAGATGCTCTTCGTACATCGAAAAGAGTATGCTTTCATATAGGAAAAACAGGTAATAGATACCGAATGCATATTTATGAGAGCTCGAGGAGAAATCGTCCAAAGGATTTAACTTTGCTTGGGAAGTGTGACGGAATTCATTATCCTTTAAATAATAGTAGTAAGGGAGGCCATTTTTGTTGGAGTAGAGTAGATATAAGGGAGATATTATATGGTTACGAAAATCAGTTGAAATTAGACAACGAGGATTAACACTAAAATTATAAATAATGCACACCTCCATCCGTAGTCTGACCCCCCTTAACTGACTACGATTTGACTACTACACAAGGTATCCGTTTGCTCCGTTTTGCATTATTTTGCAAAAAGTGTAGTTTTAGAAAATAAAAATACGATGCCCGGAAAAGTCGATAAATCAACGCAAAACACGGCAATACAGGGCATTTCAGAACAGGAGAAATTTATGATTAGGGTTTTATTCATCTGCCACGGCAACATCTGCCGCTCCCCTATGGCGGAATTTGTTTTCAAAGATATGGTAGCAAAACGTGGTCTTGCCGACCGGTTTGAAATCGCTTCGGCAGCTACCAGTACGGAAGAAATATGGAACGGTGTCGGTAATCCGGTGTACCCGCCGGCGAGGGAAGAACTGGCGAAGCACGGGATTTCCTGCGATGGGAAACGGGCGGTGCAGCTAAAAAAGTCCGATTATGATGCGTATGATTATCTGATTGGCATGGATTATATGAATATAAAAAACATAGAGCGGATGACGGGGCATCAGGGCGGCAAAATAAAACTGCTGCTTTCCTTTGCGGGAGAGGACAGGCCCATATCGGACCCCTGGTATACGGGGGACTTCCGAAAGACCTACGAAGATGTGGTAAAGGGATGTGAAGCGCTGCTTCGGTGCATAGATGGGAAAACGTTATGACACAAAAATAGTCGTACTTCATAGAAGGCTTGCAGGGAGCGGGCAAAAGTACGCTGGTAAACCGCCTGGCAGTAAAATATCCGGAGAAAAAGGTCTGCCGGGAGGGAGACTATACGCAGGTGGATTTGGCGTGGTGTGCTTATGTGGATGAAACGACCTATCAGGACATTCCTGCAAGATTTCCGTCATTATCGGAGGAAATGGCAAAGTACGTCGTGCCGGAGGACGAAATCTTTGAATGTGCCATGTTTCAGAATATTCTGGAAAACATGATGCTGTATCTGCAGATGCCGGAGGGCGAAATCTTAGCTTTCTACAGAAAAGTGCATGAAATCCTGCAAAATAATCCATATAAAATTCTTTATCTGGACGTAGAAGATATCGAGGGAAGCCTCGAAGTGATAAAAAAGAAAGAGCTGATGAAAATGGTGTGGAGTCCTGAAGGCGAAGGCTTATGACATAGAGACCATACCATAACAAAGAAGGAGTACTCATGGAACTTCGATTTCTGGATTTTTTACAGACCATACATACGCCGCTGCTTGATAGAATATTGGCATTTATCACCAGTCTCGGCAATGCCGGTATTATCTGGATTGTGCTGGCGGTTGTTTTGCTGATACTGCCGAAGACGAGAAAGACGGGGATAATCGTAGCGGCAGCGCTTCTAATGGACCTTATTTTATGCAACCTTATTCTGAAAAATCTGGTGGCAAGGGTGAGGCCGTATGACGTCAACACGGCTATTGCCATTCTCATAAAAAAGCCCCTTGATTTTTCTTTCCCGTCGGGGCATACGGCGGCATCCTTTGCGGCTATGACGGCTTTGTTCCTGGCAAAAATGAAAAAGGCATGGATTGCCGCACTTGTTCTGGCAGTACTGATTGCTTTTTCACGGTTGTATTTTTACGTGCATTATCCGACGGATGTACTGGGTGGAGCTGTAGTGGGCATTCTGTCGGGAATTATAGGGTACGCAATCGTTGAAAAAATAGATAAACGCCGGAAAGTGGCAAGGTAAAATTTCACAAAATGTAAGGTATTCAAACTACAAAAAACAGGGTATACGTTATCCTGTTTTTTCCTTATAATAAAATGAAACAGAACTAAGTTACCAATAAATTATCACACAAGAGGCAGGTATGGTCAGGCAGGAAGGAAACAGGCTGGTTATCGAAGAAGGAATCACACGGGTTTACATAGAATGCTGGGGAGAGAGTTCCCTGCGCGTCCGCATGACGGCGGAGCCGGAGATGGACAAAAATGACTGGGCGCTTTGCGAAAGGGTGGAAGAAGTGACGCCGGTGATTACGTTCACGGAAGTGGATGTGACGGACCCCTGGTACAAGGGAGATGAGTGGAAAAAATATCACCAGACCGGTACGGTGGCAACGCTTACCAACGGAAAAATTACGGCGGAAGTAAGTCCCGAGGGCTGGATTCGTTTCTTAAATCAGAGAGGCGAGGTGCTGACGGAGGAATACTGGCGCAACCGCAACCGTATTAACCGCTACTGTGTGCCCATCCGTGTGGATGCGAGAGAGTTAAAGCCGGTCATGGGCTCCTGCGATTATGAGCTGACGGCGCGTTTTGAAGCGTATGATGATGAAAAAATTTTCGGCATGGGGCAGTATCAGGAAAAGCATCTGGATAAAAAAGGCGCCACTCTGGAGCTTGCCCAGCGGAATTCCCAGGCAAGCGTGCCTTTTTATGTTTCCAGCAGAGGCTATGGCTTCCTCTGGAACAACCCTGCAATCGGCACGGCAACCTTCGGTACCAACAAGACGGAATGGTATGCGAAGAGAACCAAGAAATTAGATTATTTCATCACGGCAGGCGATACCCCGGCGGAAATTGAGCTGCATTACAGTGCGGCAGCGGGCAGAACGCCCATGATGCCGGAATTCGGTCTGGGCTATTGGCAGTGTAAATTAAGATACCGTACCCAGGAGGAAATCCTTGCGGTTGCCAGAGAGCATAAAAGACGCGGACTCCCCATGGATGCCATTGTGGTGGATTTTTTCCACTGGACCATGCAGGGGGATTTCAAATTTGAAAAAAGAGACTGGCCCGACCCGGATGCCATGGTAAAAGAACTGAAGGATATGGGCATTGAAACGGTTGTTTCGGTCTGGCCCACGGTGGATGAGCGCAGCGAAAACTTCTGGGAGATGAACGGAAAAGGGTATCTCGTGCATTCCGACAGGGGAAACGGCCTCCATATGACCTGGATGGGAAACACGGTATTTTACGATGCCACACATCCCGGCGCCAGAAAATTTGTCTGGGAAAAATGCAAGGAAAATTATTATAAGAAGGGCATCCGTATTTTCTGGCTGGATGAAGCGGAGCCGGAATACGGACCTTACGATTTTGACAATACCCGTTATTACATCGGACCGGCGCTGCAGTGCAGCAATATTTATCCTGCCATGTATGCTAAGGGCTTTTATGACGGGCTGAAAGAGTCCGGGGAAAAAGAAATCATGTCCCTGGTGCGTTGTGCCTGGGCGGGCAGCCAGAAATACGGAGTGCTGACCTGGTCCGGCGATATTTATTCTTCGTTCCGTGCCATGCGGGAGCAGTTACAGGCAGGCTTAAACATGGGCATGGCGGGTATCCCCTGGTGGACCAGCGACATCGGCGGCTTTGTCGGTGGCAACATTGAAGATGAAGATTTCCGGGAACTTCTGGTCAGATGGTTTGCATGGGGCGCCTTCTGCCCGGTATTCCGTATGCACGGAGAGCGTTCCCCCTGGTACGAGAGGGAGCAGGAGTTTATTGACAATGTGCGTCAGCTTACCTCCGGTCAGGACAACGAGGTCTGGAGCTTCGGCGAGGACAACTATGAAATCTTAAAGAAGTATTTATTTGTCCGGGAAAATATGCGTCCCTACATCCGGGAATGCATGCGGGCAGCCAGTGAAACCGGAGCGCCGGTGATGCGCCCGCTGTTCTTTGACTTCCCGGAGGATAAAAAATGCTGGGAAACCGAAGACGTTTACATGTTCGGTCCGGATGTGCTGGTGGCTCCCGTTATGGAGCTTGGCGCAAGGGAAAGAACCCTTTACTTGCCTAAGGGTGCGGAATGGAAAGACGCCGTAAGCGGAAACCTGTACGAAGGCGGCCGGACGGTTACCGTAGACGCACCGTTGTCCGTTATCCCGGTCTTTGTCCGGGACGGAAAAGACATCAAGATATTTTAGAGTAGTAAACGACGGCTGTGTCCCGCCCTTTACAAAGTAGCAAATTTACGGCTGTGCCCCCGCCCTTTACAAAGTAGCAAATTTACGGCTGTGCCCCTGCCCTTTACAAAGTAGCAAATTTACGGCTGTGCCATCCTGCCATTTCCTAAGCAGACTTTTAATCACCGTCAGTACTTAGTTGCCGTATTTTGGCAACTTATGTACTGCTACGGTGATTACTAAGCGCAAGCGGGTCTGCGAGGAAATGCAGGAAGCACAGCACCCCGGCATACTAAGCGCAAGCGGGTCTGCGAGGAAATGGCAGGAGGCACGGCTTCATCCCAACAACATAGAAAGAAGGAACCAAAATGACAGATTACCAGAAAACCATGGAAGAAATCGTAGAAAACGGCATTGCCCAGGGACATATCATCGGCGCTAATGTGCTGATGATAAAGGATGACAAAGAAGTATATTTTAAGAGCCACGGCTATGCGGATAAAGAGAACGGCGTGCCCATGAAAAGGGATGCCATTTTCCGCCTGTACTCCATGACGAAGCCGGTGACGGCAGCAGCCACCATGATACTGGCGGAACGGGGGAAAATCGACCTCTGGGACCCGGTATCCAAGTATATTCCCGAATTTGCGGACTGCAAGGTCATGGAGGAGGACGGCAGACTGGTACCGCCCAGGCGCCCGGTGAAAATCTGGGATTTACTTACCATGACATCCGGTCTTACCTACCCGGATATGGGCTGCGAGCCCGGCAGACAGATGGATACGCTGTTTAAGGAATTAAAAGAGAAGCTGGCGCAGGGCATTCACACCGATACGCTGGAGTATTGCCGGCGGATTGCCAAGGTGCCTCTTTGCTTCCATCCCGGCGAAAAATGGAGATATGGTTTGTCAGCGGACATTTTAGGTGGTATCATAGAGGTGGTTTCCGGGGAAACCTTCGGCAATTTCTTGCAGAAAGAAATTTTCGAGCCCCTGGGAATGAAGGATACCGGCTTTGTAGTACCCAGGGAAAAGAGGAACCGTCTGGCAGCCTGCTATCAGTGGAGCAATGAGGAGGGCAGACTCATCCCCTATACGGATAATCACCTGGGACTGGAAGGCTACGGCGAAGATGTGGTATACGAATCCGGCGGAGCGGGACTGGTGTCCACCGTGGATGATTACGCAAAATTTGCCCGCATGATGATGCACTACGGTACATTGGACGGTGTGCGGATTTTAGGCCGTAAAACCGTGGAACTGATGACAAGCTCCCATCTGACCAGGGAGCAGGCGAAAGATTTTAACTGGGACAGTCTGTGGGGTTATGACTATGGATTTTTAACGAGAGTGCTGCGCAATCCCGGCGAAGCAGGCTGCAATGCCAGTGTGGGCGAATACGGCTGGGACGGCTGGACGGGCAATTACATCACCATGGACCCCAGTGAAAACATGGCATTTTTGTATTTTATCCAGAAAACGGATGCCGGCACCACGGAGGAAGTGAGAAAACTCCGCATGACGGTTTACGCATCTTTATGATAATCAATCCTTCTTATAAGAAAGGATGAAACATGAACATTTTAACGGCTGATAATATCACAAAGGCATACGGGGAAAGAAGGCTCTTAGACGGAGCCTCCTTCTTTTTGCAGGAAGGGGAAAAAGTCGGTATCATCGGCATTAACGGCACCGGCAAAAGCACGCTGCTTAAAATTCTGGCAGGCATGGAAGAGCCGGACGAGGGCAAGGTCATCCGGGCGCAGGGCATGGTGGTCCGCTTTCTGCCCCAGCATCCTTCTTTCCGTCCGGAGGATACGCTGATAGAAGCGCTGCTTCGGGAGAACGGAAAAACGGAGGAGGAAGCTACCGACCTGATTACCGATGCCAAAAATATGATGACCCGGCTGGGAATAACGGATTTTAACGAAACATGCGGGCATTTGTCCGGCGGACAAAAAAAGCGTCTGGCGCTGATCAGCGTACTGCTTACACCTTCCGACATACTGATTTTGGACGAGCCCACCAACCACCTGGACGGCGACATGGCGGAATGGCTGGAAGAGGTGCTGAAAAAGAGAAAAAATGCGGTCATCATGGTGACCCATGACCGGTATTTCTTAGACAGCGTAGCAGGTAGAATTATTGAAATCGACAGGGGAAAAATTTATTCCCATGAGACCAATTATTCCGGCTATCTGGAAGAAAAAATAAGCCGGGAGGAAATGGCGGAAGCGGCGGAAAGAAAGCGGCAGTCCCTGCTCCGCACGGAGCTTGCCTGGGTGCAGAGAGGCGCAAGAGCCCGTTCCACCAAGCAAAAGGCAAGGCTGGAGCGATATGAAGAGTTAAAGAACCGCAAAACGGAGTCCGTTTCCGCCAACGTGGAGCTAAGCTCCGTTTCTAACCGCATGGGACGGACAACCATTGAGTTAAACCATATTTCCAAGAGCTATCCGGGCAAGGAACTTATCCGGGATTTTTCCTATATTTTCTTAAAGAATGACCGAGTTGGATTTGTGGGCAGGAACGGCTGCGGCAAAACCACCCTGATGAAAATGATTACCGGAGCCGTGCAGCCGGATGCGGGCGATATCGAAATCGGACAGACCATTAAAATCGGCTATTATGCGCAGGAATGTGACATGCCGGACGACAAAAGGGTGATTGATTACATCCGGGATGTGGCGGAGATTATCGATACTACGGAGGGCAGGGTCACGGCGGCAAGGATGCTGGAAAAGTTTTTGTTTTCGGGCGAAGACCAGTATGGTCTTGTGGGCAAGCTTTCCGGCGGAGAAAAGCGGCGGCTGAATCTGTGCCGTGTGCTGATGGAAGCACCCAATGTACTGATTTTAGACGAGCCGACAAACGATTTGGACATCGCCACCCTGACGATTCTGGAAAGCTATTTAGATACCTTTCAGGGAATTGTCATTGCCGTGTCCCATGACCGGTATTTCTTAGACCGTACCATGAAGCGTATCTTTGCGTTTGAAGGGAACGGTATCATCCGGCAGTACGAGGGCAATTACTCCGATTATCTGCTGCGGAAAAGTGTGGAAGCGGAGATGGGAAAAGAGGCTGACGGAACAGGTGACGAAACTACGGCAGATAAAAAAAGCACATGGGACCCCGGTAAACGAAAACTGAAATTTTCTTATAAAGAACAGAAGGAATATGAAACCATTGAGCAGGATATTGCGGATATGGAACAGCAGATTGCCGATTTGGAAGCGAGTATTCCGAACTATGCTTCCGACTTTGTAAAACTCCAGGAAATCAATCAGAAAACGGAAGAAGCAAAAGCGGCTCTCGAAGAAAAAATGGACAGGTGGATGTATCTCGAAGAACTGGCGTCCAAGATTGCGGAACAGTAACGGCACAAAAGAAAAACGCAGAAGATTTTTAATCTTCTGCGTCGTCCTGGTCTGCCGCAATAGCACTTACCACGGAAGAAACCACGGAAACCACTACTGCAAAGATGATAATTAAAAGGCCGCCGCCCAATAATAAAATTTCCATTGTAATCACTATGCCTTTCTGTAATCAAAATTCTGTAATTCGTAATTTCCATAACCGGTTCATTATCCGGTGCGGAAATCCTGCACCAATCATTTCTAACCCATATTATAGCTTGTTTTTCTAAAAACTACAACCCAAATTTGAACAGAAATATAAAGCATTACAAAAGCATACTACAGAGAAATTTTTCGGAGATGAACAGTCATGCTTTTAATGAAATGATGAAAATATCAATCTTGAAAATAAAATTGATGAAATTATCATTTTTCTATTGACAAAGAAAATAAGTGGAAATATAATACACCCATAAACAAGGACAAAGACGTCACGAACAAGTATCGTGGCGTCTTTTTTGTATGATAGGAAAATGCCGCATGATACGGAAGAAAGGAAGCGAGAGCATGGAAATTAAAATCATAGACGAATCCCAATTTTCCACTTCTGTCTGGTCGGGGGGAAAGACCACGGAAATGTATCTGTATCCGCAGGATGCGTCCTATAAGGAACGAAATTTTCTCTTCCGCATCAGCTCCGCTACGGTGGAGGACGAAACCTCCGTTTTTACGAGACTGCCGGACATCCACCGGGAAATTCTTTTATTAAACGGCAGCATGGTCTTACAGCACGGCAAGGGCGTTCCGGTTACTTTACAACCCTATGAACCCCATGCATTTGAAGGCGAATGGGAAACGGTAAGCCACGGAAAAGCCACAGACTTTAACGTCATGTATCAAAACTGTAAGAGCTTTGTAAAGGTCATTTCGGAAACCGGAAAGGCGGTCTTTGAAAAGACGGTGGGCATGGATTTCTTCTATAGTAAGGAAGATGATTTCCGGCTGGAGCAGACCATCGTAAAAAGAGGGCAGCTTGCCATGATAACCGGGCAGACGGGTGGGGTAAAGCTCATAAGCGATGAAGAAAATCCGGGAATCGTTCATGTAGGAATTACTGATTTACCGGGACCGGCAGAGAGGGTGGAATAAGGTGTCAGCACAGGAGTTCAAAAATCAGGTAGCAAGGGTTTCCCATTCATCCAACACCTTTCATAAGTTAGGAACCTTCATGGAAGAAAACTGGGTGAGTGTGGGAATGTTAAGTGCCACGGAGGTGGCAAAGAGGGCGGGCGTCAGCCAGGGCAGCGTCACAAGGTTCTGCAATGAGCTGGGATTTGCCGGATACAGTGAATTTTCTAAAAAGTGGAAGGAGAGCATTTACGAACCGCTTTCCGCACCGGACCGGCTGAAAAATATCCGCGGGGAACACGCCGATCTGGCACGCATGATAGAAGTGGAACAGGAAAACTTAAACAGGCTGCCGGAAATAGTTTCCGGGGAAGCTTACCGCAAGATAGTAAAAGCGATGACGGACCGGAAAAAAATCGTTTTGCTGTCGGCAAGAATTTCCGCCACTCTCTTGGACCAGATACATTATATGCTTTCCAAAATCCGGGACAACGTGCAGATTGTACTGCCGGGAAGCCCCGAATGGAACAACCTGATACTGGAGAAGCCGGAAGATACGTTTATTTTTACCATTATGTTTCCCCGGTACCCCAACATCCTGATAACGGAAATTGCCGCCCTGCATAAAGCGGGATTTGAAATCGGACTTATGACCAACAGTATGTTAAGTCCCCTGATACCGCATTCATCTTATTATATAGAAGTACCGGTTTCCTCCACATCCATTTTCGACTGTTACGGAACGGCAACCGTGCTTCTGAACTACTTAGTGCGGGACATCGCCGGTCAGATAGAAAACTTAGAGGAGCGGCTGAACAGGCTGGAAACCTATGAGAAAGAAAACGATACCTATTACCGGGTATAAAGAATCACAAAAGAAAAACAGCGGCTGCGAAAGAAAGCGGGTGATGGGTATGCAGCTTAGGGTAAACAAAGAAAGGCTGAAACAGAATATCGAAGAACTGGCACAGTTTGGCCTCAATGCAAACGGCGGTGTAGACCGTTCCATCGGAAGCGAAGCGGATCTGCTGGCAAGGAAATGGCTGACGGATTACGCGGAAAAGCTGGGAGCCAGGGTACATACGGACGCCATTGCCAATATCCACGCCGTACTTCCCGGTACGGAGCATTTGAAAAAATTAGTCATCGGTTCCCACCACGATGCGGTGCCGAACGGCGGCAAATATGACGGAGCCATGGGCGTTTTATTGGGACTGGAAGTGATGCAGTGCATTTTGGAAAACGGCATCTGGTTAAGACATCCCTACGAGGTGCTGATGTTTACCGCAGAAGAACCCAATCCTTTTTCCATCTCCACCATGGGAAGCCGCAGCATTACCGGAAAAATACCGGAGGAGATGCTCCTTTCCGCCACGGACTGCTATAGCGGTATGCCGCTGCCGGAGGCGATAAAAAGGGCGGGTGGCGATTTATCCCGACTGAAAGAGGACAGGATGACGGATAAGGAAATGAGCGCTTTTATCGAGTGCCACATTGAACAGAGCCGCAACCTGGACGATGCAAAGCTTTCTGTGGCAACGGTAAAATCCATCACCGGTATTTACCGGGAGGTTGTTACCGTACAGGGGGAAGCCAATCATGCGGGAACCACGCCCATGCCGTACCGGAAGGATGCGCTGACAGCCGCCAGCGAATGTGTGCTGGCGATTGAAAAAATTGCCAGAGAGTTTGGAAAGACCCACATTGTGGCAACGGTGGGCAAGCTAAATGTGAAGCCCAATTCCGCCAACATCATATCGGATTCGGTCAGCTTTATTATGGAAATCCGGACGTCCTGCGAAGAAGAAAAGCATGCATTTTTACAGAAGGTAACAGAAGAATTTGCAGGTATAGAAAAAGAAAGGGGCGTTTCCATTACAAGGGAAATCAACCTAAACCAGGACGGCGTTGTGATGAGCGACCTGATACAGAAGGTCCTGACAGAGGAAACCAAGCCTTTTCAGAAAAAGACGGTGTCGCTGGTGAGCATGGCAGGGCACGATGCGGTACATATGACGAACCTTACGAAAACGGGAATGCTGTTTGTACGAAGTGTCAACGGCAAGAGCCACTGTGCAGAGGAATACACCCGGATAGAGGATATTGAAGTAGCGGGAAATGTGCTTCTGGCAAGCATCCTGCGGCTGGACGAAATGCTGGATGTAAGATAGAGGTAGATCGGAAAGGAAGGATATACATGAGAATTATTGCACCGAAGGTCATTTTACAGGACGGAAAAATTCTTACCGGTTCTGCGGTTGTCATACAGGACGGAAAAATTGTAAAAATCGGACGTCTTAGCACCATCAAAAAGCAGTATCCGAAGGAAGGCATTGAATACTGGACGGACATGGCAATGGTACCCGGCACCATCAATATCCACAACCACTGCTTCCAGAGCCTGCTTCGCGGACTTGCGGTGGGAAAACCGTTTTTAACCTGGAGGGATCAGGCGTTATATAAGTATTCTCCGATTTTAACTCCGGATGATTTGTATACCGGTTCCGCCTTCGCTTTTTCGGAAATGATGAAATGCGGTGTTACCACCGTTTCGGATTTCTTCTATGTGCACAACGACGGAAAAGAAAGTGACGAGGCCATTGTGCAGGCGGCAAAAGACGTGGGCATCCGGCTGGTGCTGGCGAGAACCATGTACGACTGGACAGGCGCTCCGGCGGGCTACGTGGAAAGCATTGACACCGCCGTAAACAACACAAGGGATCTGGCGGAAAAGTACAACGGAAGCGAAAGCCTCATGACCAATATTTTACCCGCACCCCACAGCCTGCATGCGGCCAGTACGGACATGGTAAAGGCGGGATTTGAATTAGCAAGAGAGCTTGGCACCAAGTTCCATATCCACGTAGCGGAAGAACCCTTTGAAGTGGAGGATGTGAAGAAACAGTTCGGCATAAGACCGGTGGAACTCTTAGATAAAATCGGAGTTTTGGGTGACAAAATGGTTGCCGTTCATGCGGTCTGGCTGGATGAAAATGAATTGAAGCTGTTCTGTGACAAAAAGGCAAGCTTAGCCTACTGCCCGTCCAGCAACATGTTCTTGGCGGACGGCGTTACCAATATAAAGGAAATGGTGAAGAACGGTGTGACCATCGGTGTCGGTACGGACGGTGCGTGCAGCAACAACCGTATCAGCGTGTTTGAAGAAATGCGTATGGCATCCCTGTTACAGAAGGCGGACAAGTTAGATGCCCTCACCATTGACTCCGACGTGGCATTTGATTTCGGTACAAAGAACGGCGGAAAGATTTTAGATTTGCCAATCGGCGAAATCAAGGAAGGCTGCCGGGCAGATTTAGTGGGACTTGATTTGAACGATTTTTCCATGCAGCCCATGTTTGACAATTATGAACAGCTTCTTCCCAATATTGTTTATTCCATGCAGCCCACCGCTATCCGCAAGGTCGTGGTAAACGGCAGGACAACCGTGGACAGAGGGCATATGGATACTCTTTCGGAAGAAATGGTAACAGAAAGAGTAAAGAAGTTAATGAAAAAATTTCAGAGCGTATAGAGCAGCAAATGTGCTGACGGTTAATTTGGTACAAAGGCGTACAGATGGAAAATCTGTGCGCTTTTTTGTATATAGCAAAGTCATTTTACTTGAAGGAGGACAAAACTATGAAGAAAAAAATTATCGCAATGTTGACAGCAGTTATGGTTATGGGAGCCTTGGCAGGATGCGGCGGCAGCGCAGCACCGAAGGAAAGTACTCCCGCAGAAAGCAAAACAGAATCCACCGTTTCCGAGGAAACAACGGCAGGAGAAAGCGCGGCAGAAACAACCACCGGAGGCAAGGGTACTTTGTATGTAGGTACCGATGCAACCTTCCAGCCGTTTGAGTATGTGGAAAACGATGAATATACGGGTTTTGATATCGACCTGATGAGAGCGCTGGGCGCCGAAATGGGCTATGATGACGTAGAGTTTGTAAACACCGATTTCAAGGGCCTCATTCCCGGACTGACCGCCAAGAAATTTGACGTCATTGCATCCGGTATGTATATCACCGATGAAAGAAAAGAGAGCATCAACTTTACCGATACCTATTACCCCGGCGGTCTTTCCATTATGGTGCTGAAGGATGACGATTCCGTTTCAGGCATTGAGGACTTAAAGGACAAGAAGGTAGCCGTTCAGGTAGGTACCAAGTCCGTAACCTATCTGGAAGAGAATTATCCGGATATCAAGAGAGTGGAAGTAGAAACCAACAACGAAATGTTCATGTCCCTGGAATCCGGCAAGGCAGATGCTGTTATCACCGGCAGACCCGCAGCCAAGGTTTACGCTTCCCAGTCTGACAAGGTAAAGGTTCTGGACTACCCGGTAACCGAAGAACTTTACGGTTTCGGTATCCGTAAGGAAGACACCGAGCTTTTAGATGAAATGAATGCCGCACTGGCAGCCATCAAGGAAAACGGTGTATACGATGAAATCTCTGCCAAGTATTTTGGAGAATAAACAATAAGAAACACAGCGGACTGGCAGCGGTGTGGGAAAGGTTAGGTATTGATTATGGATTTTTTAGTGGTATTCAGAAACGGTAATTTCTCTTTTTTAATGACAGGTCTTGCCGCAACCGTTTTTTATACGATTACCGGATTTGTGTTGAGTATGCTGATTGGGCTGATTGTAGCCTTCGGTCAGTTGTCAAAGAAAAAAGTATGCAGGACTGTTGCTGAAATCTATCTTTCCTGGTTTCGCTCCACGCCCCTGTTAGTACAGCTTGTGCTTATTTACTATGGTCTGCCCATTCTCTTCCATATTGACACGAAGGACTGGGTCTGCGGCATTATCGCACTTGGCATGTACAGTGGTGCTTATGTATCACAGGTTATCCGCGGTGCCATTGTTTCCATTGATAAAGGGCAGATGGAAGCCGGTCGTTCCCTGGGATATTCCCAGGGACAGACCATGCGTAAAATCGTACTGCCCCAGGCATTCCGGCGTATGTTAGCGCCCCTTACCAATGAGTTAATCTCTCTTACCAAAAACTCTTCTTTGCTTTCCTGTATCACGGTTGCCGAGCTGTTCCGTCAGGCAAACACACTGATTGCAAAGAATTTCAAAACCATGGAGGTTTATATTTTCGTGGCGATTTTATATTACATCCTAAACAACATCTTTGGTGTAATCGGCAAGGTGCTTGAGAAGAAATTAAGAACCGGGGAGGAATTGGAATGAGCAGAAAAATGATTGAAATTCATGATTTGGAAAAATTCTACGGTGCCCATCATGTGCTGAAAAAAATAAATTTAGATGTGGAAGAAGGCGAAGTGGTGGTTATCATCGGACCTTCCGGTTCCGGTAAAAGTACTTTACTTCGGAGCATCAACTACCTGGAGGAATATCAGGACGGCACCATTATTATTGACGGCGAATACATAGGACGCACCATGAAAAACGGAAAATCCGTGCCCATGGAGGAAAAGAAATTAAATGCCATGCGCCAGAAGGTAGGTATGGTGTTCCAGAGCTTTAACCTGTTCGGACACAAGACGGTTATCCAGAATATCATGATGGCGCCCATGGATTTGAAAAAGGAAAACAGGGCGGATGCCAGGGAAGAAGCCGAGGAGCTTCTCCGTAAGGTAGGACTTCCCCAGAAAGCCAATGTCATGCCTTCCAGCTTATCCGGAGGCCAGAAGCAGCGTATTGCCATTGCGAGGGCGCTTGCCATGAAGCCCAAGGTTATGCTGTTTGACGAACCGACTTCCGCACTGGATCCGGAAATGGTAGGAGAAGTATTAAAGGTTATGAAGGAACTGGCAAAATCCGGTATGACCATGGTGATTGTGACCCATGAAATGAACTTTGCAAAGAGTATTGCGGACAAGGTAGTGGTTCTGGAAGAAGGCTCCATTATCGAGCAGGGACCTCCCGAGCAGATTTTTGACCATCCGCAGAACGAAAGAACCAAGGCATTTGTAAACATGGTATTTACCAAGGATGTAGTGGAATAAGGCAGGTGAGTATATGGAAAACAAGGTAATAGCCATCAGCCGTCAGTTCGGCAGCGGCGGCAGGGCAATCGGAAAAAAAGTGGCGGAGGAGCTGGACATCCCCTTTTACGATTTGGCAATTATTGAAATGGCGGCGGAGCGCAGCGGCGCAGCCTATGAGGATTTACTGGAAGTGGATGAGAAAAAGGTGGGCACCCGCTGGTATCAGTTTACGGATGAAAACAATGCCAAGTACTCCCTGAAAAGAATTCCGGTCAACGAGGAGCTGTACCGGGTGCAGAAGGAAATCATCCACGATATGGCAGCGAAAAGCCCCTGCGTCATCATAGGACGCGGCGCCGATTATATTCTGCGGAACAACGACAAGCTCTTAAGTGTCTTTGTCATTGCCGACAAGGAAACAAAGGTGGAAAACGTGACGGCGCATTATAACCTGGACAGGGAAAGCGCACTGGAGCTGATGAAGAAAACCGACAAGCAGAGGAAAAACTACTACAATGCCTACACGGATTATAAATGGGGCGATATCACCAACTACAATATGGTTTTGGACCGCAGCAAATTCGGCATCGACGGCTGCGTGGAAATCCTGAAGGCGGCTTACGTCGCCTTGTAGACAGCTGGTTCCGGGCGGGTACTCTTTACAGAAAATGGAAGAATGCGGAAGGTTAAGTTAGCGGGCAGACATGCCGATAAATCTTTTACCGAAACAGTACGGTAAGGAGGACGGCCTATGATAACCATCAGTCTTTGCATGATAGTGAAAAATGAAGAAAAAGTCCTGAAGAGATGCTTAGACAGCGTCAGGGATCTGGTGGACGAAATGATTATCGTGGATACCGGCTCCACGGACAGGACGAAGGAAATCGCAGCCTCCTATCCCGGTGCGAAGATTTACGATTTTACCTGGGTGGACGATTTCGCAAAAGCGAGAAACTTCGCTTTTTCCAAGGCAACCTGTGACTATATTTATTCGGCGGATGCGGATGAGGAAATCAACGAGGAAAACCGGAAAAAATTCATGCGCTTAAAGCAGGTGCTTCTGCCGGAAATCGAAATCGTGCAGATGAAATACGTCAACCAGCTTTCTTACAGCACGGTTTACAATTACGACGAAGAGTACCGGCCCAAGCTGTTCAAGAGGGTGAGAGGCTTTATCTGGGAAGGCGCCATTCATGAAACCGTGGCAACCGGTCCCATTGTGTACGACAGCGACATCAGCATCCAGCACAAGCCGGAGAGCTTACATACCGGCAGGGATTTTGCCGCATTTGAAAGACTGATAAAAAGAGGCGAGCCCCTCTCTAAAAGGCTGAAAAATATGTACGCCAAGGAGCTGTTTATTGCAGGCGGAAAAGAAGATTTCCGGCAGGCGGCGGATTATTTTGAACAGATTGCGGACACGGCGGAGGACGAAGAGGAGCTGAAGGAAGCGTTGGCGGTAGTGGTTGCTGCCAAACGGCAGAGAAAAGACACCGACAATTTCTTTAAGTATGCCTTAAAGTCCGTGATACTGGGCGGCTGCTCCGAGGTATGCTTTGAAATCGGCGAATATTATTTTTCTAAGGGCGATTATGAAGAAGCGGTGCTCTGGTATTACAATGCCCGCTACGAAACGGAAGCCATTCTCTGTCTTAAGAAAAAGGAAAGAGAACCGCTGGAAAAATTAGTGGAGTGCTGCGAGAAGTTAAACCGTCCGGAGGATGCTTATACCTACCGGAAAGAATTAGAACAGTTATAGGGGCTGTTACAGAAAATGAAAGCCCCCTGATTTGGTAAATATAACAGAAAAAATGCCACCCAATCTTGTGAAAATAAACCAATAGGCAGAAACACAAAAAGGTGGTAAGATAACCACATTACCTGTTGAAATTGAAGAAGCGAGACAGAGGGCCCGGAAAGGCTCTCTTAAACGTATATTCATTTCAGGAGGTTTTTTTATGCACAAATTTAAGAGTTATATCTGGGAATGGCTGATCGGCTTCAGCCTGATTGTTTTGTATCTGTTAAGCTCCGCAAGGGTGGTAAGCGCGGCGGAAAATCCGTCCTTTACCCATACACATGCGGCAAAATGCACGCAGAAATCTACGGAAACCTGTACGGTGCACCACACATGCAGTTATCACGAAGAGCACCAGACAAGGTTCTGCAATACCTGCGGCAAGGGAACCGACCACAAGCTGACTGCGCACACCTATACCTGCTCCAAGCAGAATGACACCTGGCAGCCGGACGGTGTCTGTACCTGTACGGTCTGCGGCACTTCCGTGGGCTGGGTCAATCCGCCCGGAAAAAAGCACGAATATACCGTGGACAGGAGAGTCTGCGGCATGGAAGAGGGAGAGGCAACCGCGACCTTAAGTGTCAGTGCTGACAGCACTGCATGGACCAATAAAGCGGTGGGACTGACGGCATCTGTGGCGGTACTTAAGGACGATATATCCAGTCAGGGGATTACACTAAGCTGGCAGGACGGCAAAATGAGTGTCACTCAGAACGGTACCTACACAGTGACCGCCACCAACGGGCAGGGACAGAGCATCAGTGCGTCCGTTGCGGTAAACTGCATTGATACCACGGCACCGGTGATTTCTTCAGTGACCGGGGACACCGGCAGCATGAGCAAAACCGCCATTTCCGTTACGGTAGCAGCTTCTGACGCGGAAAGCGGTCTGGCGGAGGCTCCTTTTTCCACGGACGGCGGCAGCAGCTTTGGCACAGCCAATACGTTTACGGTAACGGAAGGAAATCCCGTCACCTTTGTGGTAAAGGATAAAGCCGGAAATACGACGCAGAAAACCATTAAGCGGGGGGACTTTCCCTATCCTGTCGAAAAGCCTTCGGAGGGCGGCAACAAACCCGGCGGTGAGAGCGGCGGAACGGGAGGAAGCGGCAACGGAGGAAACAGCGGAACCGGCGGCAATAACGGGGGAAACAGCGGAACCGGAGGCAGCAATACGGGAGGAAACAGCGGAACCGGAGGAAACAGTGGAAACGACAGCAACAGTACCGGAGGAAACAACGATACCGGCAGTAACGGAACGGGCAACGGCGGATCAGGCAGTGCAGGCGGGAAAGGCAACAGTACCGGAGCAGGCGGTAAACAGAATGGCGGCAATGCCGGTAAAAATTCCGATAAAAACAGAACTTCCGGAAAGGATACCGCAGGAAACAGCGGAAACAATGCGGATGCCGGAACCGGCGCGGAGGGAAGCAGGAAAGAAAATGCGGCAGGAAAGAGCGGAACGGACAGCAAAATGCTTCTCATTGCCAGATTAGAAAGGGAACGGCTGTTGGCCCAGAAGGATATGATGGACGACGACAGGCTGGCAGGCGGTTATGCGGATGCCGGAACCGGCGTGGAGGAAAGCACGGATGAAGAAATGCCTTCCCTTAAAAGCAATGCGGGCGGTCTTGCCGGAATGGTAAGCTGGATAGGAGCAAATCCGCTTCCGGCAGCAGGCGGCATGCTGCTTCTGGCAGCTCTTCTTATCGGAGGGTATCTGTTCTGGTATTTCGGCGTGGATGTGTACTGCTACGACGGCGGCGAGGAGTATAAGCGTCTGGGACTTTTGTTCGTGAAGAAGAAGCAGGGCTCCTATGAATTACAGTTTCCCGACGGCATTACGGAGGATGAAGGGAAGGAACGGTTCCGTCTGGTCTTTAAGGGCAGACTGATAAAGCAGGCGAGACACCGCAAGCTTACCATTCATTACGGCGGACGAAAGATATTGCAGTCCATGGAAGAATGTGTAGACTTTGTACTTTAGTCATGTTAAAATCAAAGGCGTTAAAGCTGATAAAAAGAACAGTAATACATAGAGAATAACAGGAAAGAAGGCAGAGTATGAACTGGGAAGAAAATGTCAGAAGGGTAGTCCCCTATGTTCCGGGAGAACAGCCCAAGGACACAAATGTCATTAAACTCAATACAAACGAAAATCCCTACCCGCCCGCACCGGGTGTGGAGAAGCTTAAGCAGGAGTTTTCCTGCGACAGACTGCGGCTCTATCCCGACCCGGAGGCAACGGTGCTGGTGGATGCGATTGCGAAGCGCTACGGTGTAAAGCCCGCACAGGTTTTTGTGGGCGTCGGCTCCGATGACGTGCTGGCAATGGCGTTCCTGACATTTTTCAATGGGGAAAAGCCGATACTTTTTCCGGATATTACCTACTCGTTCTATGATGTGTGGGCGGACCTTTACCGGATACCCTATAAGACCTGCCCGCTGGATGAAAATTTCCGGATGAACATCGGGGACTATGAGCAGGAAAACGGAGGTATCATTTTCCCCAATCCCAATGCTCCTACCGGCGTGCTGGAAACCGTGGAAAATATTGAAACCATTGTGAAGAACAACCCGGATGTGGTGGTGATTGTGGACGAAGCCTATATCGATTTCGGTGGTACCAGTGTTCTTCCTTTGGTGGAAAAATACGAAAACCTGCTGGTGGTGCAGACCTTTTCCAAATCACGCTCCATGGCGGGCATGCGTATCGGTTTTGCAATCGGCAGCAAAAAGCTGATTTCCTATATGAATGATGTGAAGTTTTCCTTCAACTCCTACACCATGGACTGGTTTACCCAGATTTTGGGTGCGGAGGCTGTGCGTGACGAAGCCTATTTTAAGAAGTGTACGGATAAAATTGTGGAAGTACGGGAATGGACTAAGGAAGAACTTAAGAAATTACAGTTCACCTTTGAAGACTCCAGGGCAAACTTTATTTTTGCCAAGCATGCAACCTTAAGCGGTGATACCATTTTCAAGGCATTAAAGGAAAGAAAGATTTTTGTAAGGCATTGGAACAAGGAAAGAATTTCCGACTATCTGCGTATTTCCATCGGTACGAAAGAGCAGATGCAGGCGCTTATAGATGCCCTGAAAGAAATCACACAGATGTAAAAGGAGAAAAATTATGCAGTTTATCAAGAACATGGCAAAGGGTGCCGTAATCGGCATTGCCAACATTATCCCCGGAGTCAGCGGCGGCACCATGGCGGTTACCATGGGCATTTACGACAAGCTGATTTTCTGTCTGACCCATTTATTCAAAGAATTCAAGAAAAGCGTTAAATTTTTAATTCCCATTCTGCTGGGCGCCGCAGTGGCGCTGGTGGCAGGTTCCTTCGGAATAGAATTTCTGTTTAGGAAGTTTCCGGTTCCCACAAACCTTTTCTTTATCGGTCTGATTCTGGGCGGACTTCCCATGATGACCAAGAAGGTAAAGGGACAGAAAATAAAGGTGGGACATATGATTTCCCTGATTGCCTTTTTTGCCCTGGTTGTGGTTATGGGACTGATGGGAGACAAGGAAGGCAGAGCTGTGGACTTAAGCTTTAATTTCCTTAATGTGATAATCCTTTTTCTGGTGGGCGTAATTGCTTCCGCAACCATGGTTATTCCCGGAGTCAGCGGCTCCATGGTTCTTTTGCTGCTTGGTTTTTACAACCCCATTATTGCACAGATTAATGATTTTATCCGTTCCCTTACCTCCGGTGATTTTGCCGGGGTACTGAAGGGCTGCGGCATACTGGTGCCTTTCGGTATCGGTGTGGTAATCGGTATTTTTGCCATTGCCAAGTTGATTGAGATTATTTTTGAAAAGTTCCCGCTGTATGCGAACTGGGCGATTATCGGTCTGATTGTGGCTTCCCCGTTTGCCATTATTTTCAACAATCTGGCAAGCTTTTCAGGTGTTACGGTACTGACGGTGGTAAGCAGTGTCATTACCTTTGCGGTTGGTTTCTTTGTAGCATTAAAACTGGGTGAATAAGGAGACGGAAGTGAAAGCATATACGGATTTTGCTTATGTATACGATACATTCATGGATGAAACACCCTATGAGGAATGGAGCCTGTTTTTACAGGAAAAAATAAAACAGTACGGCATTTCCAGACCGGAGCGTTCCGAGGATGCCATAGAGTCCGAGAAAAATCTTGTTCTGGACCTTGGCTGCGGCACCGGCACCCTGACGGAGCTTTTAGCGGAAGCGGGTTACGACATGATTGGCGTGGACAATTCCTGCGACATGCTTAACATTGCCCGTGAAAAGAGTGCGGAGAAGGGACTGGAAATTCTGTATCTGCTGCAGGATATGCGGGAGCTGGATTTATACAGTACCATCGGTACAGTGGTCAGTGTCTGCGACTCCTTAAATTACCTGCTTACCACACAGGATTTGGAAAAAACCTTCCGGCTGGTGAAAAATTTTCTCTATCCCGGCGGTATCTTTATCTTTGATTTCAATACGGTTTACAAGTACGCCGAGGTTATCGGGGATGCGACCATTGCCGAAAACAGAGAGGACTGCAGCTTTATCTGGGAAAATTATTATTACCCCGAAGACTGCATCAATGAATATGATGTGACGGTTTTTGTGGAAGAGGAAGAGGACTTGTACCGCAAATTTACGGAAACCCATTACCAGAGAGGATATACTCTTGCGGAAATGGAAGAGCTGGTAACAAAGGCGGGTATGTCCATTATTGAAGCACTGGATGCGGACACGAAGGGTCCCGTCCGTCCGGATAGCGAAAGAATTTATATCATTGCCGGAAAATCGGGAGCCGACACCTCGGTGCAGAACTGAAAATGCAGGCTTTGAAACAGAGCCTATGATGACAGAAAGCAGGAATGAACAATGCATGATTATATGGTAAGAGCCACAGCGGCAGGTGCCCAGATAAGGGCGTTTGCCTGTACCACAAAAGAGCTTGTGGAGGAAGCAAGAAAAGCACACAACACCAGTCCTGTGGTGACGGCAGGGCTTGGCAGACTGTTAAGCGCCGGCTGCATGATGGGCAGCATGTTAAAAGGAGAGGACGATCTGATTACCCTGATTGTGAGGGGAGACGGTCCGCTGCAGGGACTGACGGTGACGGCTGACAGCAAAGGCCGCGTCAAAGGCTATCCTCTGGTGCCGGATGTGATATTACCGGCAAATGCCATAGGAAAACTGGATGTGGGCGGCGCCGTGGGCCGCGGTTACCTCAAAGTTATCCAGGATATGGGCTTAAAAGAGCCATATGTAGGACAGACGGAGCTTCAGACCGGAGAAATCGCAGAGGATTTAACGTATTACTTTGCCCTTTCCGAACAGGTGCCTTCTTCTGTAGGATTGGGTGTCCTCATGGAGAAGGACAATACCGTGAAGCAGGCAGGCGGCTTTATTATCCAGCTTATGCCTTTTGCGGAGGAAGAAGTCATTGCCAGACTGGAAGAAAATTTACAGAACATAAAGTCCGTTACCGCCATGCTGGAAGCGGGACACACTCCCGAAGAGATGCTTACGCAGATTTTGGACGGTATGGACGTGGAAATCCTGGACACCATGCCGGTTTCCTTCTACTGCAACTGCAGCAAGGAAAGAGTGCAGAAAGCCTTGATGGGCATGGGACGCAGGGATCTGGAGGATATTATAAAGGACGGAGAGGGCATTGACGTCAACTGCCACTTCTGCAACAAGAATTATCACTTCACCATAGACGAGCTGAAAGCCCTGCTGGACGGACAGGAATAGAATACAGAAGTAAAACATAGGAACAGATTACAGAGAAACAGGTTGATTATTTTCAAAATACTGTGTATACTAAATGTAGAAGTAAATGTTTGCCGCTTGCTGATGGCGCGGGATATAAATAATTCAGTTTGTATATGAAGCCACTTGCTATACAGGTGGGATAAAAATAGTATAGTTTGTAAATGTTCCCCATCAGTGTTTGCTGATGGGGAATTTTCATATAAAGGAAAGGCGTTTTATGGAAATACGGCAGGGATATTCATATCATATCAAGGATGAATTTTTTTGCTTGGTTGATGATAAATATTTGATGAGCAATAAGGAACAGGGAAATTATCGTCCTCATTATTATGCGATTCAGGATAAAAAAAATCCGAAATTATATTGGATGATACCGATTAGTTCACAGGCAGAGAAATATAAGGAAATTATTGAGAAGAAAAAGAAACGATACGGTAGATGTAACACGATTGTGATTGGTTTGTTTGCAGGAAAAGAAAATGCTTTTCTGATACAGAATGCATTCCCTGTTATTGAAAAATATTTTGACCATATTCATACAATTCAAGAACAGCCGGTTACTGTACATAAAAAGCTGGATAAATTACTTGTTGAAAATCTGTATAAAGTGCTGGCTATGTGTAATTGTGGAATTAAATTGACTTTTACGGATATTAAAGCAATCAGAACAATTATGGAAGAAGAACTGGCAAGGGGCGGCGACTCAACTTAACAGGTCGCCGCCTGTTTTTCATTACCCGTTACTCGGAAACAACGGCCGCTTTATCCAGGCAGGCCTGTATGGTTTCCAGTAAAATGAGAGTGGTGTATTTGTTCTCGTCCTGATAGCTGACGGAGGAAAGGGGTGTGCCGTCTGTAAGCTGGGTGGAAACGGAAGCCAGTGTGGGCTCCATTAAGGGATACATGGTCGTTACCGCCTCATCTAAGTTGACCAGCCGGACAGAAGAAATGCCGCTTTCATTCACCACCACTTCCATATCTACACTGTAGCCGGAAAGGGGCAGGGTGGAAGCATATACGCCGGGTATGTAGGAGGTTTCCTCTGCATCGGGATTTTCATTCAGGGAAAAGTCCTCCACAGAGCTTCCGGGCACAGAGTTTTCCATGCTTTCCGAAGACAGCGTGCCGTTTTTGTTTTTGGGAAGAAACATGATGATTAACAGTATAACAAACAAGATTCCCAGCGCGGCGAAGATGCCGGTATAAATCAGTTCTTTTAAATGGAGTACTACGATTTTTGTTTTAGAATTCATAAGGTGTCCTGCACGTGTTCTTTTTTATTAAGGATATGCGGGAAAACCGTGAATAATGCTATTGACAAGACGGTTTCTGCGTTGCTATTATGAAAAATAATGTGATAAATACGGAGGTTTTGCCATGCAGAAGTACACGAAGGAAGATATTTTTAATCTGGTAGAAGACGAGGATGTGGAATTTATCCGTCTGCAGTTTACGGATTTGTTCGGCAATCTGAAAAATATAGCCATTACCGTAAGCCAGCTGGAGAAAGCGCTGGACAATAAAATTTATTTTAACCCGGCATCCATTGACGGTTATGTAAAGGATGAGGACGATGTATTGTTTTTACATCCCGACCTTTCCACCTTTGTTATTTTCCCCTGGAGACCCCAGCAGGGAAAGGTTGCCCGTATGATCTGCGATGTCTATAGACAGGACGGCACTCCTTATGAGGGCGATTCCCGTTACATCTTAAAGCAGGCAGTGGAAGAGGCAGGCAGAAAGGGCTATACCTTTGATGTCAGGACGGAATGCGAATTTTTCCTGTTCCAGACGGATGAAAACGGACTGCCCACCACCGTTACTTATGAGCAGGCAGGTTATCTGGATTTAGCACCGATTGATATGGGTGAAAATGCCAGAAGAGATATTATTATGACACTGGAGCAGATGGGCTTTGAAATTGAGTCCTCCCACCATGAGGATGCGCCCGCCCAGCACGAAATTGATTTTATGAACGATGAAGCTGTAGCGGCGGCTGACAATATGAACACCTTTAAGCTGGCAGTCAAGAGTATTGCCAAGTCCCACGGCCTGCATGCCACTTTTATGCCCAAGCCGAAGCAGGGCGTCAGCGGTTCCGGCATGAATATCAAGATGTCCTTAAAGAAGGACGGAAAGAGCATTTTCGAGCCGGTAAACGATAATGGAGAACTGAGTAAGGAAGCCATGTGGTTTATCGGAGGACTGCTTAAGCATGTAAGAAGCATGGCGCCGGTTACCAATCCACTGGTAAATTCCTACAAGCGTCTGGTGCCCGGTTTTGAAGCACCGGTGCAGATTGGTTTCGGCAGCCACAGCAGAAGCGTTATGGTATATCTTCCTCACATTGTAGGAGAAGAAGCCAGACTGGAATTCAGAAGCCCGGATCCTGCAGCCAATCCTTATCTGACCTTAAGCCTCTGCTTACAGGCAGGTCTTAAGGGTATTGAAGAACATACCGAACCGGATATGGACGCCAAGGCGGATATGCCGGACAATCTCTGGGAAGCAATCCACAGCATGGAAGAGGATGCTTTTGTGGAGAAAGTGCTTGGCAGCAAGGTAAATAAACGCTACCTGGAATTAAAGAAAGCGGAATGGAACCGTTACCGTGTGCAGGTTTCCGAATGGGAAATCAATGAATATCTGTACCGTTTCTAAAGAGAGCCACCTCATAACAATGCTTAAAAGGAAGGTGGTTCTGTGACAAATATTCTTGTTGTTTTTCCGAAACTGGAAGAAGGCAGGAGCATTAAGAACCTCTTGGTACGCAGTGGTTTCAACGTGACCGGTATCTGTACCTCCGGCGCACAGGCGGTGGCGCGTGCGGACGAATGGAACGAAGGAATTATTGTGTGCGGCTATAAGATGACGGATATGCTTTACTCACAGCTGCGGGAGCTTCTGCCAAACGATTTTGAAATGCTCGCCCTGATGCAGGCGCAGCACATTGGTGAAATACGAAAAGATAATATTGTATGCCTGGGAATGCCGCTTAAGGTACAGGAACTGGTGAACACCGTCAATATGATGGTGGACAACATGGAGCGACGCCGGAGAAAGCGGAGACTCACTCCCAAGGTACGAAATGACAAGGATGCGGCTATGATTGCCGAAGCAAAGGAGCTTCTCATGAGCCGCAACCATATGACGGAAGAGGAGGCGCATCGTTATATCCAGCGCTCCAGCATGGATACCGGTACCAATATGGTGGAAACGGCGCAGATGGTGTTGACCATGATGCGGTAAAGAAAGAGTATTTTCGCATATAGAAATGGCACAAAACTTGCAGTTATGGAAAGGAATGGATATTACTATGAAATTTACAAAAATGCATGGTTGCGGCAATGATTATATCTATGTGGACGGCAGTAAGGAGATTATCCCGGCGGAAAAGAAGCCGGAAATTGTAAAACGGTTAAGCGACAGACATTTCGGCATTGGCGGAGACGGCGTGATTTTCATCAACCCTTCCGAAGAAGCGGACTTTGAAATGGAAATGTATAATGCGGACGGCAGCCGTGCGGAGATGTGCGGAAACGGTATCCGCTGTGTGGCAAAATATGTGTATGACAAGGGGCTGACCACCAAAAAGAAAATCAGCATTATCAGTGCCGGAAAGGTAAAGCATTTATGCCTGACCATTCAGGACGGTAAAGTGATTTTGGTAAAGGTGAACATGGGCGCACCGGAGCTTGTTGCGGAAAACATTCCCGTGGTAAGCGAAACGGAAACCGTGCTGGATGCCCCCATTACCGTACAGGGAAAAGAATACCGCATGACCTGCGTGTCCATGGGCAATCCCCATGCAGTTGTTTTTATGGATAATGTGGCAGACCTTGCCATTGAAAAAATCGGTCCTTATTTTGAAAATCACGAAAGATTTCCGAAGCGGACCAACACGGAGTTTGTAAAGGTAATCGACAGAAACACGGTGGAAATGCGCGTCTGGGAAAGAGGAACCGGTGAAACCCTTGCCTGCGGAACCGGCGCCTGCGCTACGGTAGTGGCCTGTATCTTAAACGGTCTTACCGAAAATCAGGTTACCGTAAAGCTGCTCGGCGGGGAACTGGAAATTTTCTGGGACAGGGATGCCGATCTGGTTTTCATGACAGGTCCCGCAGCTACCGTATTTGAAGGCGAAATTGAGATTTAGAAATTCCGAAAGAAAGTAAGAATATAAAAAGAGTCACCGGAAACTTTCGAAAGAAAGCACCGGTGACTTTTGGTTTTCAGAAACTGTGAATATACAGGCAGGCTATGCCAGTGTAGCCTTGTCAATCAGAAGGCAGGCACAGAAGCCTTTTTCCGGCTGGAAACAGTAGATGGATAAATCCCTGTCAAGCGCCCGGCTGTAACCGTGGAGTACATTGGAACCGCCGTTGATAGCAATTTCCGCATATTCGGGCAGCCATCTTTCGTCCGCATTTTCAAAGATATCGTAAAAGGAATGGTTCATCATCTGGGCTACCGGCTGATTGGAAAGCTCGCCCATGGAGTCGTTGCAGTAGCGGAAGATGAAGGTGGTTTCTTTGCCTTTTTCATCAAATACCAGCTCAATCACGCAGAAAGGCGCCGGCATGATATCCAAAACGGAAAAACGGGTATTTAATTCGGCACTGACCTCTTTGGAATGACGCGCCTGACTTTTTGCAAGCTCCTTCATAATGGTCTTGTGCTGGATGGGATCGTGGGTACGGCCGGTGAAGCTTTTTCCGTCCGTGGTGAGGTAGGTGCCACGGTAAATCTTTACAATTTGCGATTTGGCAAGCAGTACACCTTTATTGATACGGAGAAAGTCCTCTTTGGGCAGGGCATCGGAAAATGCTTTTAAGCCGATGTAGGTATTTAGGGTGCGGCCGTCCAAAAGATGCAGCTCCGTCTGGGCGCCGGTGCGAATCAGATAACGGATATCTGCCGGTGCGATTTTTTTTCTTCTTAAAAAGGAGTGGGCATAATGTGTCATCTGCTCCATATAGAAACCTCCTGCTATGTGTTCATTCCATATCTATTATACGGGATTTCCGACAAAAAGACAATCTCCCTGTCAAAAACTTTTCCCATTTTTGTTAAAAAACTTTGCCTGTTTTTTTATCCGGCTTCTCATTTTAACTGTATTGTGATAAAATAAAAAAGTTGCCTTGTAACAGGAAAAGCAGCCCTGCAATCGGCAGCAGGAAACAGAGAAAGGAAAGCTCGCTCTATGAAAAAAATTCTTGTGTATCTTAAGGACTACAAAAAAGAATCCATTTTAGCGCCTTTGTTCAAGATGCTGGAGGCTTCTTTTGAATTGCTGGTGCCTCTTGTGGTGAAAAAAATCGTAGATATCGGTATTGTCAATTCCGACAGGGGGTATGTGGGAAAAATGTGCCTTCTGATGATAGCGCTTGGTCTGATTGGTCTGGTGTGCTCCATTACGGCGCAGTACTTTTCAGCCAAGGCCGCGGTGGGGTTTGCTACAAAATTAAGACATGTGCTGTTCGGACACATGCAGAAGCTGTCCTACGCGCAGACAGACCACATGGGTACGTCCACCATGATTACCCGTATGACCAGTGATATCAACCAGGTGCAGAACGGTGTCAATCTGGTGCTCCGTCTGTTCTTACGTTCTCCGTTCATCGTGTTCGGCGCCATGATTATGGCATTTACCATTGATGTAAAAGCAGCGCTTATTTTTGTGGTAGTTATCCCGCTTCTGTCCATCGTGGTATTCGGCATCATGCTGATAACCATTCCCTTATACAAAAAAGTGCAGGGCGGTCTGGACAGGCTCCTCGGCGTTACCAGAGGTAACTTAACCGGTGTGAGAGTCCTGCGTGCGTTCCATAAGGAAGAGGAAGAAAGAAAAGCATTTGACGAAGCCAATGAAAAGCTGACCGGCTTCCAGATGTTTGTAGGAAGAATTTCCGCCGTTATGAACCCGGCAACCTACATCATCATAAACGGCGGTCTGGTAGTTCTCCTATGGGTGGGTGCCGTAAAGGTGGACAACGGCATTCTGACACAGGGTGCGGTGCTGGCGCTGGTAAACTACATGTCCCAGATTCTGGTGGAGTTAATCAAGCTGGCAAATTTAATTATTACCGTCAACAAGTCCATTGCCTGCGGCAACCGTATTGAAGCCGTTTTAGAGCTTACTCCCGGTCTTACCAACGGCAAGGTAACGGAAACCGAAGCGAAGGAAGATGTTCCCGTGGTTTCCTTTGAACATGTGTCCCTGACCTATCCGGGCGCCGGCGCGGAAAGCTTAACGGACATTAATTTTAAGGCAATGAGAGGGCAGACCATCGGTGTTATCGGCGGTACCGGTTCCGGTAAATCTTCGCTGGTAAACTTAATTCCCCGGTTTTACGAAGCTACAAAGGGAAGTGTCAAAATCGACGGTGTGGCAGCGGAAGACTACGACTATAAGGCGCTTCGTGCCAAGATTGGTATGGTACCCCAGAAGGCAGTTCTGTTTAAGGGCACCATCCGGGAAAACCTGTTAATGGGACTTCCCGAAGAATATAAAAAGAAGCTGGAAGAAAATCCTGACAGCAGGGATGAAACCATAGAAAAAATGCTCCGCGACGCACTGAAAATTTCCCAGTCGGCAGAGTTCGTGGACAACAAGCCGGAAGGAATGGAAACCATGGTCAGCCAGGGCGGCAAGAACCTCTCCGGCGGTCAGAAGCAGCGTCTGACCATTGCAAGGGCGCTGGTCAGAAAACCGGAAATCCTCATTCTGGACGACAGCGCTTCCGCACTGGACTATGCAACCGACTTAAAGCTGCGGAAAGCCATTCACGGCATGGAGAAAACACCTGTGGTATTTATCGTATCCCAGCGTGCTTCCTCCCTGCTTGCGGCGGACAGCATTATTGTCCTGGATGACGGCAACGTGGCAGGTATTGGAACACATGATGAGTTGCTCGCTTCCTGCAGCGTTTATCAGGAAATTTACTATTCCCAGTACCCGGATAAGAGAAAGGAGGCACAGGTATGAAGACAAAAAACAATGGTTCTACCATGAAAAAAGTACTTCGTTATATCGGAAAATATTGGTTTTTCTTACTGTGCTCCATTGTCTGTGCGGCGCTGACCGTTACGTTTACTTTGTATATCCCCATTCTCACCGGTGATGCGGTGGATGCGATTATCGGTCCCGGACAGGTAGATTTTACAGTCCTTTTGGAAATCTTAAAGAAAATGGGCATTGCCATTCTGCTGACGGCGCTCACCCAGTGGATTATGAGCGTGTGTAACAACCGCATTGCCTACCATGTGGTACAGGACATCCGTAAGGATGCGTTTGACAAAATCCAGATTTTACCCCTGAAGTATCTGGATGCCCATCCCTACGGCGAAATCGTAAGCCGTGTCATTGCGGATGTGGATCAGTTCTCCGACGGTCTGATTTTAGGATTTACCCAGTTGTTCACCGGTGTCCTTACCATTTTCGGAACCCTGATTTTCATGTTCCGTCAGAATGTGGGCATTACACTGGTGGTTATCTGTATTACACCTGTCAGCATGCTGGTGGCAAACTTCATTGCGAAAAAGACATACCGCATGTTTAAGCTGCAGTCCGAAACCAGGGGCGAGCAGACCGCATTGATTGATGAAATGATTGGAAATCAAAAGGTCGTGCAGGCGTTCTCCTATGAAGAGGAAGCCATGAAGCGTTTTGATGTAATAAACGAAAAGCTTTCCAGATACTCCCTGCAGGCGATTTTCTTTTCCTCTACCACAAATCCGGCAACCCGTTTTGTAAACAGCTTAGTGTATACCGGTGTCTGCATCGTGGGTGCGCTGTCCGTTATTTCCGGCAGAATAACCGTCGGTGTGCTGTCCTGCTTCTTAAGCTACGCCAACCAGTATACCAAGCCCTTCAACGAAATCTCCGGCGTGTTTACGGAATTCCAGAATGCGCTTGCCTGTGCGGCACGTATTTTTGAACTGATTGAAGAAACTCCCCAGGTGGAAGAGCCTGCGGATGCCAGGGTGCTCACCCATGCGGACGGCAGAGTGGAGCTTACCGATGTGGCATTCTCCTATGACCCGGACAGAAAGTTAATCGAGGATTTGAATCTGCATGTGGAAAGCGGCAGGAGAGTGGCGATTGTCGGGCCTACCGGCTGCGGCAAGACCACGATTATCAACCTGCTCATGCGTTTCTATGATGTGGATGCGGGAAGCATTGCGGTGGATGATACCGATATCCGTAAGCTCACCAGAAAGAGCCTGCGTGAAAATTATGGTATGGTGCTGCAGGAAACCTGGCTGAAGGCGGGAACGGTAAGAGAAAACCTGATTATGGGCAAGCCCGATGCAACGGATGAGGAAATGATTGCGGCAGCCAGGGCAGCCCATTCCCATAGCTTCATCAAGCGTCTGCCGAACGGTTACGACACCGTGCTTTCCGAGGACGGTGAGGGACTTTCCCAGGGACAGAAGCAGCTTTTGTGTATCACCAGAGTTATGCTCTGCCTGCCGCCCATGTTAATCTTAGACGAGGCAACCTCCTCCATCGATACCCGTACGGAAATCCGTATCCAGAAGGCGTTTGCCAAGATGATGAAGGGCAGAACCAGCTTTATCATTGCCCACCGTCTGTCTACCATCGTGGATGCCGACATCATCTTAGTGATGCGCGACGGGCACATCATCGAGCAGGGCAGACACGAGGAGCTGCTTGAGAAAAAGGGCTTCTATGCAGAACTCTACAACAGCCAGTTCGTGCTGAGTGAGAATTAGTGTATTATGATTTATTTCTTCAACACAAGCGATTTACGGTATGCCGACGGCGACATACCGTATTTCTTTTTAAATTGCAGATAGAAGGTCTGCCGGTTGGCAAAGCCGATCATGGTGTCGATGTCCTGAATGGGAATGGATGGATTGGCTAAAAGCTCCTCGGCGGCTTTCAGGCGGCAGGAAGTGACGCTTTCCCAGAGGGAGGTGCCGGTCGCCCGCTTGAAAATGCGCTCCAGATACGTGGCATTTAAGCCGATGTGGTCGGCAATCTGCTCGTTGTTTTTAATCAGATAGAAGGCCTCACGAATATAGTCGGTGGCTTTTTCTACATAATACTGGGCGGAGGATTTCTCCGTCATGGGAAGGCGGGACAGCTCGGCTAAAAAGTGATAGCTTAAGCTGTTTAAGTAAAGATTGTCGCGCCTGCCTTCGTATTCGTGGTACAGCCGCAGCATGTCGGGCTTTAAGCTGCGGGCATCCGGAAAGATGCGCACATCCTCTAAGGAAGAGAATAAAAGGCAGATGTCTAAAGAACTGTTTAGTAACTGCAGAAAAGGCGGAAAGGCAGCCTGTCCGGGCGCCGCATCAAAGGACAAAGAAAAGCCCAGTACCGTGCAGGGACGCTCATGGTTAAAATGAATGCGGTGGGGAATGGAAGAGTCTAAAAGAATAAGGTTCCTCTTAGCGAGAGGGTATTCCCTTCCGGCTATTTCATACACACAGCTCCCTTCCGCAATATAGTTGCATTCAAACAGACCATGGCTGTGTACATCCATGGAATAGTACTTCCAGTTTCCGTTCATATAGGCACAGTCCACATAGAGTGGCAGATTGGGCACATTCTTAATATCCATAGTCATATCTCCTTTTTATTACTTTATCATGGAATGTTAAAAATAACAACCTGTATATTTGCAAAAAGTCAGGAATGATTATAGAAATATGGGTAAAAAATCAGTACAATGGGCTTACAGAAGCGAAAAACCAAGAAAGGCGGACAGGCTTTATGGCAATCATCTATCAGGAAAAAAGTAATAGTTTTATGTTAAATACGCCGAATACATCCTATGTAATCGGCATTGCGGATGCAGAAAAGTTCGTAGGACATGCTTACTACGGAGAAAGACTTTCAGAGGACGATGTCACTTATCTGATGCGTACGGGAGAAGCTCCATTTACCCCGGACAAAAACAACCGTGACAGACTTTCCTTTTTAGACTGCTTCCCCCAGGAATACCCCACACAGGGTATCGGGGACTACAGGGAAAGCGCCATCGTTGTAAAGAGCGCGGGCGGACACAATGCCCTGCAGTTAAATTTAGCGGATTACCGCATTTACAGGGGGAAGGAAAAGTTACAGGGACTGCCCGCTACCTGGGGCAGCGAAGAGGATACGGAAACCCTGGAGCTTACACTGGAGGACAAGGTGCTTCACGTAAAAGCCATTCTGTCCTACAGCATTTTTGAAGGCATTGATGCGGTAGTAAGAAGCGTCCGCATCGTAAACGCCGGCACGGAGCCGGTGATGCTTGAAAAAGTAATGTCCGCATCCATCGATATGGATGATGCGGGCTACGACAAGATTATCCTGCACGGCTCCTGGGCAAGAGAACGTTATATTGACCGTACTCCCGTAAACCACGGCGTACAGAGCACCTCTTCCCTGCGCGGTGAAAGCGGGCATCAGCAGCAGCCGTTCATGGCGCTTCTTTCCCACAGCACCACACAGGATACCGGCGATATTTACGGTATGCATTTAATTTATTCCGGCAACTGCATGACACTGGCGGACAAGGGACAGTTTGACAACATCCGTCTGATGACCGGTATCAACCCGGCAGGCTTTTCCTGGAAATTAAATCCCGGTGAAGAGTTCCAGGCACCGGAAGCGGTTCTGGTTTACTCTAAGGAAGGCATCGGCGGCATGAGCCGTGTGTTCCACGACCTTTACAGACAGCATTTAATCCGCGGCGAGTACCGTGATAAAAAGCGTCCCATCCTCATTAACAACTGGGAAGCCACCTATTTTGATTTCAACACCGACAAGCTGCTTGCCATTGCAAAGGAAGCGGCAAAGGACGGCATTGAGATGCTGGTTATGGACGACGGCTGGTTCGGCAACCGCTGCGATGACAACCGTGCGCTGGGCGACTGGTTTGTAAACGAAGAGAAGTTAAAGGGTGGCCTGAAATATCTGGTTGACGAGGTCAACAAGGCAGGGCTTAAGTTCGGTATCTGGTTTGAGCCGGAAATGATAAGCCCCGACTCCGATTTGTACCGCGCGCATCCCGACTGGGCGATCGCCATTCCCGGCAGAACCCCGGGACTTGCCCGCAACCAGTATGTGCTGGATATGTCCCGCAAGGAAATCCAGGATTACATTTTTGAAAGACTTTCCGCAATCCTGCACAGTGCCAACATCGAATATGTAAAATGGGATATGAACCGTCCTCTGTGCGACATGGGAAGCGCAGCCCTTTCCGCAGACTGCCAGGGCGAGCTGTTCCACAGATATGTCTTGGGTATGTACAGCCTGCAGGAAAGACTGGTGACGGAATTCCCGCACCTGCTTCTGGAAAACTGCTCCGGCGGCGGCGCACGCTTTGATGCCGGCATGCTTTACTACAGCCCGCAGATCTGGTGCTCCGATGACACGGATGCCATCGAAAGACTGACCATCCAGGAAGGCACGGCTCTTATCTACCCGCTTTCCGCCATGGGCGCCCATGTCAGCGACTGCCCGAATCACACGGTAGGGCGTACCACGCCGTTTGAAACCAGGGGCTATGTGGCGCTGGCAGGTACATTCGGCTACGAGCTGGATATTACCCGCATTCCGGAAGAGGACAGAAAGATGATTCCCGACCAGGTAAAAATGTACCACAAGTACAATGACCTGGTGCGCACCGGTGATTATTACCGGATTGCTTCGTTCCGTGAAAACAGAATGTATGACTGCTACATGGTAGTGGCAAAGGACAAATCCGAAGCCCTTATGACCTACATTCAGGTAATGGGCAGACCCAACTCCCACTCCCGCCGCATTTTATTAAAGGGACTGGCGCCGGAAAAGATTTACCGCATCGAAGGCGAAGAACGTACCTACACCGGCAGAACCCTGATGCAGGCAGGTATTCTGGTGGAGAACCTGTGGGGCGATTACAAGGGACGTCTGTATCATATTATCGAAGCATAAATGTGCAAAAATGTAAGATGGATTTTTAGGCTCCGACAGTATATAATAGGGACATCAATACGAAAGGTGCGTAATTAGTATGGAAAATAAAGAAATTCTTTTTTTGAACCCCTGCTTAAAGGATGTGGTATGGGGCGGTAAAAAGCTTCGCGATGAATTTCATTACGAAGGAGCCGGGGATTCCACCGGCGAGTGCTGGGGGATCAGCGCGCATCCCAACGGGGACGATACCGTTAAGAACGGAGAATTCGCCGGCATGAAGCTTTCCGAGCTTTACAAAACTCACAGGGAACTGTTCGGAAACATTCAGGCGGAGGAATTCCCTCTTCTGGTGAAAATCATCAATGCGGATGCGGATTTAAGCATCCAGGTCCACCCGGACGATGCCTATGCCAGAGAGCACGAAGGCTGCCCTTACGGCAAGACCGAATGCTGGTATGTCATGGACTGCCCGGAGGACGCAAGCCTTGTCATCGGTCACCATGCAAAGACCAGAGAAGAACTTGCCCGGATGATTCACGAAGACAGATACGAAGAACTGGTCCGCCAGATGCCGGTAAAGAAGGGTGACTTCATCCAGATTGTGCCCGGTACCGTGCATGCCATCAAGGGTGGCTTTACCATTTTGGAAACCCAGCAGAGCAGCGACATTACCTACCGTGTATACGATTACCACAGACTGGTGGACGGCAAGGAAAGACCGCTTCACGTACAGCAGAGCATCGATGTGATTACCGTGCCGGATACTTCCGCGGAAAAGGCAGTCAGTCATACCCAGGATATGCCGAAGGATACGGTAAATGAACTGATCAGTTGCGAATTCTACAAGGTTTACAAGGTAACAGTGGAAAAGGGCGTAACCGTGCCCATGGAAGGACCTTTTATGCTGGGCAGCGTGCTGGACGGCGAGGGCAGCATTGACGGCACTCCGGTAAAGAAGGGTGACCATTTCATTCTCCCGGCTGTTTACGGGGATGCGACGCTCACTGGTTCCATGGAACTGATTTTCTCTACGGTAAACGAGACCGGAAAGGACAAAGCATGAATTACACCATAGAAAATGAAGAATTAATACTGGTAATCAGCAGCCACGGTGCGGAGGTACGCTCCCTGAAGGATAAAAAGACCGGCAGGGAATACATGTGGTGCGGCGACGCCGCTTACTGGGGCAGGGTGTCCCCCGTTCTGTTCCCTATTGTGGGTGCGGTAAAGAACAATACCTACCGTTTTAAGGATAAGACCTATCATATGTCCCAGCACGGTTTTGCCAGGGATATGGATTTCTGCCTGACGGAAGAATCAGAAGGGGAAATCTGGTTCTGTCTAACCGAGCAGAAAGCCACACTGGAAAAATATCCGTTCCCGTTTGTGCTGGAAATCGGCTATAAATTGGAGGGACGGAAGGTAAAGGTGATGTGGCGTGTGACCAATCTTTCGGAAGAGCCGCTGTATTTCTCCATCGGCGGACATCCGGCTTTCCGCTGCGAAAAGAGAGAGGCGGAACGAATTACCTGTTATCTGAAATTTGAAGGGGTAAAAGAACTGGTCAACCGAAAGCTGGAGGGAGGTCTGGCCTCCGATACGGTAGAAAAGATTACATTGGAGGACGGCGGCTATCTGCCTGTGACGGAAGAGTTGTTTGCGGAGGATGCGCTTATTATTGAAAACCGCCAGACACAGGAGGTTTCCCTGTGTGATTCCGAAAAGGTTCCCTACCTTACCGTGAAATTCGATGCGCCCCTGTTCGGTGTATGGTCGCCGGTGGGTAAGAACGCGCCGTTCATCTGCATCGAGCCATGGTACGGCAGATGTGACAGCGTCCGTTTTGACGGAAGCTTTGAGGAAAGGGAATGGGGCAGCGAGCTTTTGCCCAATACGTCCTTCCAGACCGCGTACACCGTTTCCGTATAAATTTTTTAACTTAAAACGTAAAATGAGAAATCCGAAAGCATTATCTTATAAAATCTTAAGAAATGTTTTCGGATTTTTTTACATTTCGGACATGACCTCTATACAAAAATAGAGTATACTGTAAATTCAGAAGCAAACCGAAAGGAACAGAACATGACTAACGAACAGTATTACGATTTAATCCGGCCTTACGAGGATGCCATGAATCTGATGAAAACCAGACTGGAAATATTAAATCACAATATATACGACCGAAGCCATACCGAAGAAAACCAGCCGGTACATCACATGCAGTACCGTATCAAGGAAAAGAAAAGCATGGAGGAGAAGCTGGCGCGCATTGGTGTAACCGACAGTGTGATGAATGCCAAGGATTACCTGATGGACATTGCGGGCATCCGCGTCATCTGTTATTTTCAGACAGAGGTTTACGAGATGGTGGAAGCCCTGAAACGGCATGAGGATTTAATCGTTATCAAGGAAAAGGATTACATCAAAAATCCCAAGGACAACGGCTACCGCAGCTATCACATCATTTTCGGGGTGCCACTTCATACCATGGATGCCATGGAGTACTATCCGGTGGAAGTGCAGTTCCGTACCCTGTCCATGGATTTCTGGTCCAGCATGGAGCACCGTATCTGTTACAAGAAGGACAGAAGCGATACGGAGGAATTGAAGAAGCAGCTCCATGCCCTTTCAGAGTCTCTGAATCTGATTGAAACCGAATTAAAAGATTATGTAAAGTAACACGAAATTTACCATAAATGAGGGGGTTCTGTTTCGTTACTATGACAGAAGCGGGATTCTTGGGAAGGAATCAGTGTGACCGAGGAGAAATTTTCAGAATACATACAGGCCATGAACCGGGGAGACAAAGACGGGCTGCGGCAGGTTTACGAAGAGTATGTTTCGTACATATACGGTATTGTCCGCTCCCTGCTTGCAAGCAGGGAAGAAGCGGAGGACGTGACCAGTGAGTTTTTTATAAAGCTCTGGGAAAAGTCGGATTCTTACCGGGCGGGCAACGGACATAAGGGCTGGATGGCGACCATAGCCCGCAACTTAGCCATAGATACCTTGCGGAAAAAACGCCGGGAGGAGCCGGTGGACTTTCAGATGCGGGAAGGCTCCGGGGAAGAGGACTGTACGGAAGCGGCATCCAGGGCGCTTCATGCCACGGACGGCAAAAGTGTGGAAGAGGAAGTTGTCGGCAGCCTGACCGTGAAGGAGGCGTTTTCCTTACTGAAGGAGCCGGAGCGGGAGGTTGTGCATTTAAAGATCATGAGCGGCATGACCTTTCAGGAGATTGCGGACTTACTGGGCTCGCCCATGGGCACCGTCACCTGGCGGTACAGGGAAGCCATGAAGAAATTAAGGAGGTATGGGTATGAAGAAGCTTGACGAAGAATATAAAAAAGCATGCGCCGAAGAAACACCCGACCTCTGGAACCGGATAGAGGCGGGACTTCCGCAAAAGACAGAGCAGACGGCAAAGGCTGGTAACGGTGCTCTGACGCAGGCAGCTATCCGCAAGGTCTGGATGCGCTACGGAGCCTTTGTGGCAGG
>ULRD01040313.1_pt1 | contig 43493 bp, 60 predicted proteins | sample 1955181 | NCBI WGS metagenome assembly ULRD01 (sample SAMEA4835675, study PRJEB28245) | human gut metagenome | biome: gut microbiome; material: fecal sample | place: Denmark | collected 2008
TCCCGGCGGGTCTTTCGCTCGGTCAGCATGAGCCACGTCCGCTTGTAGCCCTTGCCGCTCTCGAGACTGTCCATTTCCCAGTGGCCGAAGGTCGTGCGCGTGTTCACGATCTCCGGCCGCTTTTCTATGCTCTTTCCTGCCGGCTTTCTCGGGATGGCGCCCTCTGGCCGCTCCGGCTTCCTGCGGCGCTTCCCGTGCTGCGGTAACATTTCCACAGTGAGATCGTCGCCGAAGATCTCGCCCCTGATGTAGTTGTAGGCCGTACTTGCGCAGATGTGCACCCGGAAGGGCCAGCCCATGACCTCGGCCTCTCCGATGGCTGCCTCGGGGCTGTACTTCTCGTCCCGGATCTTGCCGATCAGGTAGTCGGCGAGCTCGTAGTCGTTGCCGATCTTCAGCTCCGGGCCCTTCGCCCGCAGGTTGGCCTCATACCGAGCCTGCGCCCCGTCGGGGTTGTATCGGATCTCGGTCGTGTAGTCGCTGTTCAGGTGTTCATAGGTGCACCGCTTGAGCTCCCGGTAGATGGTGGTGTAATGGACGCCGACCTCCTTGGCGATGTCCACGACCTTCATGCCGGCGCGCCTGAAGGCGTCGATCTGCGTGCGCTGCGTTGGTGTCAGGTGGCTGAAGTGTTTCCCCATGGTGATCCCTCCGTGAAATAGAAAAAAGGGCGGCCGGCTGGCCGCCCTTCGTTGTCATCGCCTGTTGTATGCCGCGATCAGTGCCAGCGTCTCGTCGTCTGTGACGATGTCCTCGAGCCGGCACTCCAGAGCGACGCAGACCTTGAGGAGCGTTTTCAGCTTCGCCCCCGCGATGTCTCGGTCGTCTTGCTCGTAGGTCTGGAGCACTCGGCTGTTGATGTCGGCCTTCTTGGCGAGCTGCGACTGAGACAGGCCGCGATCCTCTCGCAGCGCCTTCAGGCGTTTCCCGGTGGTGATCGTTTCCATGTTGAGCGCCTCCCCTTTTGTTTCGTGTGTCTTTACTATACAACATTTGTTGTATAAAGTCAAGAGGGGAGACAAGAGAAAAGCAGCGCGGCCGCTCTGGCTGCGCTGCTTTCATTCTTTTCCGAGCAGGTAGTAGATGGTCACGCCGAGGGCGTCGGCGAGGTGCTCGAGCTCATAGTCGGCGACAATGCGGTCGCCGGTCTCGATCCTGCTGATGGCCTTCTGCGTGATGTCGAGCCCCGCGATCTGGATCTTGTACGCGAGGCGCTCCTGCGAGATGCCGGCCCGCTCTCTGGCTGCGCGGACGCGCTCGCCTGAGATATTGCACCGGCCTTCTGGCCTGTATATTTTCAAATACGCGCCGCCTCCTTTTATGCCAAAGATGGGTATAGCAAGTTGACAATAACACGACTCCCATGTTAATATTATCCCAAAGATGACTAAAGGCTAAAAAACGCAAAGTGGAGGGGGAGAAGATCGTGGGATTGTTCAGCTTTTTGAAGAAAAAGCCGGAAAAACTCCCGGTTTCTGTAAATGTAGAGGCTAAAACGTCCGAGGTCGAGGTGAGACAGCGCACGCCGGGCGAGCTCCCGCTTGCCTATGTCGGCGAGTATGAGAGCCCGTCCGGCGGTTTTGTAAATTATGGCCGTTTTCGTGTCGTTGGAGTCAATCGGGAAACAGGCAGGAAGAACACGCGAAAATATGAAGCGCAGAGCGAAAAGGAAGCCCGGGCTCTTGCTGCTGCCGATGGATTGGCCGACCCTATGGAGATCTCGGCCGAGCAGATGGACGTCCCCAGCGAGCGGCAGGTGGCCTATGCGCTGGATCTTGAGGCCACGCTTCCAGAGGGGGCTTGCAAGGAAGATGTCAGCGCCATCATCAGCCGGATCACCGACGAGGACGAGGATGCGCCGGATCCCGGCCTCTCCTTGTGGGCGCACGAGAGCGGCGTCCGTTTTTCCCGGTTTATAGGGGCGCGGGCCCTGCTCGGCTGCATGATGTTCCAGATGGCAGGCGTGGGAAAAGCCGTGCTTTACGCTTATGCGGTGTACCTTCAGGAAAACGGCGGCCGCTTTTCGGATCCGCGCAAGCTCCCCGCGTTTCCTATCCTGTTGCGATGCGCTGAGCAGGTGGCCGGCGATCCGGCCCTCATGAAGTCGCTCGGGGATCGTGACAGCTCCGACCTGTTCGGGCCGAACAGGGGGACGAAGATATACAAGGCGACCGCCTCTATTCTCAGAGATGGCGGGGCCATCCGATAAACAGAAAAAGCCCGCCCGGGATCACTCCCGAGCGGGCTTTTTTGTGTGTTCTGACGGTTTCAGGGCTTCCGGCCGGCACCGATCCGCGCCGCGCCGGTGGCAAACTGCACAATTAGACCTTCTTGGTGTAGTCCAGCGAGATCCAGCCGGCCCCGCTCTTGAGCTTGCCCCACTTGGAGGCCCCGGGCCCGTCGCTCTCGGCGACGATGGTGTAGGTGCCCTTGTCGCGGATAGCCCCGTTGGTGCCGTAGTTGGTGCCGGGGCCCTTGCGGATGTTCAGCACGTCGGTCGTCACCTTCACGAGGTACGAGGTGGCCGTAGAGCTGCTGCTGGTCTTGATGTCTGCCGCGTCCGTCCACCCGTACACGGTGGAGCCGCCGCCGGAGACGGCGATCAGGTGGTAGGGGTGCGCCTTGCCCTTGGCGATGGCCGTGACCTTAGCCTTGCCGGGCTTGCAGCTCGACGCGCTCGTGGCCGTGGCGCTGACGTAGTGCTTGGTGCCGGTGAACTCCACCACGTCGCCGACCTTGATGTCGGCCGTGCTGCCGGTGGTCTCCCCGGTGGAGGGGGTGCTGCTGCCGGATCCGAGCCGGCGGTTGACCTCGGCTGCGATCTCCCCGTGGCGGTTGTAGAGCCAGTCGCCCGGGCAGGCTTTGTTCGCATAGTCCCGGTGCACGGTCATGTTGCAGCCGTTCAGGTGGTTCATGCGCTCGTTTTTGTTGGTCGACCAGACGAGCTTGTCGATCCCGTTGCGCTTGCAGATGTCGGTCACGAGATCCAGCAGCGCGTCGTATGCCTTGCTGTTCACCGCATAGGGGTGAGTGGCGTCGCTGGCGACCTCGATGGTGACGGCGCGCTGGTCGTTGGCGTTGGACGATGTGCACCACGAGCGGTTGCCCTCATCCACATAGAGGGCGATGCGGCCGTCGTTGCCGATGCCGTAGTTGCTGGACGCCTGCCGGCTGCTCTGAGCGAACAGGGCACCGCAGCTCTCGACGGAGAGCTGGCCGGCCATACAGTGGATCGTGATGGTGTCGATCTTCTTGGTGCGCTTGCCCGAGTGGTTGGGGCTGAGCTTGGTGTAGGAGATCAGGGCGCTGTTACTCATGGTCGTCGTCCCCCTTCCCGTTGCTGAGCTCGTCGAGGGTCTCCTCGGTCAGCTCCTCGCCCGGCTTCAGGGCGATGCCGTCGATGTCCTTGGTGTTGGTCATGATGTGTTCCTCCTTCTTGCAGAATAAAGGGCGGGCCAGCCGGCCCGCCCTCTGCGTTGATTATTCTAACGGCAGGTTGCCGCCATTGAGCTGGTTGACTGCCGCCTCGATGGCCGCGTTGATAGCCTCCTCGTCCACGGTGAAGCCCATGGACGCGAGGAACTCGAGGACGTACTTCTTCTTTTCCTCGCCGCGGCCCTGCCCCTTGTAAAGCTGCTCGGCAGCGGCGACGCCGATCTTCACCCACTCGAGCAGCTCCTTGCGCTGCGCGTCGGTGGTCTTGCTCTTGATCCACGGGATCAGGAACACGCTGACGCCTGCGGCGAGCAGCGCGATGACGGCGTTGACGATGGGGGTGATGTCGATCATGTTCATCCTTTTGCCTCCTTGTCTGATGTGGTTGTGGTGGTGTACTCTCCGACGCCGGCCCCGCTGATGGGGTTGCCATCAGCGTCGAGGCCGTGCCGGTTGCGGCTGATCTTCTCGGTGGCCGACTTGGCCGCATAGCCCACGAGGTAGCCGATGCAGGCCGTGAAGATGGTGGTCGTGACATCGCTGGCGGTCTGCTGATCGCGGAAGGCCAGCACATAGGACGCCACGGCCGCGGCAGTTGCTACGAGGACGGCCCACGCCGCCAGCTTCTTCGAGAACTCCCACGGCCTGCGTCGGGCCTTGGCCTCCCGCTTGCGCCGGTATCTTCCCATGGGTGTCACCTCCCTCAGTAGATCGCGTGGATGCCCTGTTCGGTGAGGAAGTCCTTCTGCTCGTGTTTGATGCGCTTGGCGTACTCGAGGGCCGCCTCAGTCTCGCCGTTGGCGTGGCCGTTCTTCAGGGCGGTGGCCGTGGCCTCGCCGAGCGCGATGGCGGCCCCCACGCTGCGCACGAGCAGCACCTCGTTTCTCTCCCGGGCGGCGTCGCGCCGGTCGAGCTCTGCGTCCCTCTTGGAGAGCTGCCTCTGGATCATCCAGAAGCACAGGCCCGTGATGGCCGACGGGATCCCCATGAGGGCCACGAGCTGCCCGATGTCAAGCTGGATCATGCTGCACCTCCATCCTCGACCTCGACGACCTCCCAGCCCTGCGGGTAGGTGTCCGGCGACCAGACGTTGTTGTCGATGGCGCTCTCGTAGATCTGGCCGTTGTAGGTCACGCGGTCGCCGGTTTGGTAGGCGTCATGCGCGCCGGTAGGCTGGACGAAGGCCGGGACGGTTTCTCCCGTCTCCTCGCCGCCGGTTTCAGGATCTTGCCCCGGTTCCTGCTCTGTGCCGGGCTCCGTGGGTGTTTCTGGTTCCGGCTCTGTGCCCGGTTCCGGGGTCGTGCCGGGATCACCTGCGGCGGTCACTTCCTCCCAGCCTTGCGGGTAGGCCGCCGGGCTGTATGCGTTGGCCGTTTCCATCGTGGAGCGGTAGACCTTGCCATCCGTCCACAGGCAGCACTCGCCCTTCATGTAGGCGTCGTGGGCGCCCGTTGGCTGGATGAACGCCTTGGCCTTGGTCGGGTCGGTGGTGTGGTAGGGCGCCCACTGTGCGGGGCTGTTGCCCGGCTCGATGTCCGGGTTGTTGTTGGTGTTGTGCGCTTGGCAGCAGCGCCAGCTCTGGCCCTCGTGGGTGCAGGCTTCGTTCAGCTCGTGGCTGCCGTCGCCCTTGGGGCCGGCCTTTGTCCACGCCGGCAGAAGATCCTCGCAGGCGACGATCTCGGTGCCTGTCAGGTCGCCCGTGGCGGCCTCCTTGGTGAAGGTCATGCGGGCGCTGCGCAGGGCGGCCTCGAGGCCGCTGTACTTGGTGCTCATGTGGTCAGCCCCCTCTCGATGGCGCCGCTCAGATCCTCCAGCTCAGTCTCGAGATCCGTGATGCGCTGCTTGTCCTCGGGAGAGGTGCCGCCCCCGGCGGCCGCCTGCTCCTTCTCGTGGATGGCTTTGATGCTGTGTTCCATGAAGTAGACCATGCTGCTCCTCCTTTCTTGGGTGGTTTATGCGAAGTTGCCGCCGACCGACTGCACATAGCAAGCGCCATCAGCAGAGCCGCGCAGGAGCTTGACCTTGATCTTCACGCCCCAGCTCGCGGCGGTCTTGGTCTGGTTGGTGAAAAAGTGCTTCTGGCTGGTCAGGGCCTTGGTGGTGATGTCCTCCCATGTGGGCTCGGCGTCGTTGCCGTTGTTACAGATCCAGACCTGAAGGGTGCTGCCGGTCGGGAAGCTGCCCTGAATATTGACGAGGGCCTTGGTCGGCATATCGTCGGCCGCCATCGCCACGGTCTGCTCGAACTCGACCGAGTGCATGGCCTTGTCGAAGGACAGGGTGCGCACGGTGCTCTCGTTCTTGGCGTCGGTGGCGGTGATGGTCAGGGTGTGGTCGCCGTTCAGCAGCTTGAGCCACTGGTCGGCCGTGATCTCGAGCTCGTTGGTGTCGCCGAGGGTGGCCGTGTAGGTGCGCAGCGTGGTGGTGTCCAGCTTCTCCACGACCGTGACCTGATGGCCGTCGGCGTCGGTGACGGTGTACTCGTAGGAGGGCGGCGTGGTGGTGAAGCTGCCGAGGTCGGTGTCGCTGCCGCTGATGACGGGCGGCCGGTTGTTGGTGACGGTGCGCACGGCGCTGGTGGTGTAGGCGCTCTCGGCCCCGGCCGAGTCGTATGCCTTGACGCGGTACTGCACGCTCGTCCATCCGTAGGTGATGGAGTCGGTGTAGCTCCGGGAGCTGCCGCTGTAAATCTGCGCCCATGTGCCGTCGTCCACCTTGCGCTCCAGCTTGTAGCCGGAGAGGTTGCCGTCGGGATCGGTCGACTGTCCCCACGAGATGCTCAGGTTTTCGCCGCCGATGACCTCGCTCGGGACAGTGATGGTGCCGGGGGCCGTGGGCGGCTGGTTGTAGACGATTGTGTAGCAGCCGTCCGAGTCGGTGGTGTCGGAGACCAGGAGATCAGAGGACAGATTACAAGCGGGGCGCAGGCCGTGGTAGCCGTAGTAGGCGTAGCCCCAGTTCAGCGAGCCATCGTACCAGACGCGGCGGGCGAGGTAGGCCGACCCGGCATAGGCGTCCCGCAGCCAGTAGTACCACGCCTGATTGGCGTCGACATCATAGTTGGAGTTGGCAGCGGCCGAGGCCGAGACGGTAGCGATGCGGCTGGAGTTGTCGCTGAAGATCGCCAGCTTGCTGCCGCACACATGGTCGCCCGAGAGGTTGACCTCGGTGCAGGACAGGGGGAAAACCTTGTCCACGCAGGTCTCCGTCCCGCCGCCGTCCGTGGAGCTCTTGCCGACGGTGATGGTGGTGGCGAGCAGGGCGGCCCGCTCGTTGGCCGTGAAGCCGTTGAGGAAGCCGGCGATGGTGTTGTAGGGGTTGTAGCCGTCATAAACATGGGACGAGTCGGGGGCATGATCCGCCGAGTGCTGCGCGGTGTACCACTGGCCCGCGCCCTTGTCGCTGTTGAGCCACTGGCGCAGGTTGGAGTAGATGTAGCGGTTATTGCCGTAGTTTCGGCGGTCGCTGTTGCCGTTGGCCGGCTCCATCGCGTCGAAGCACAGCAGCTTGATGATCTGGTTGGTCACGAGGGTGACGCTGTTGGAGGGGTAGCCGGCGTGGTTTTTGTCGGCCTTGATCCAGATGATCGGCGCGCCGTAGAGGCTGCCGAACTTGATTTTTGCCTTGTTGGCAAGGCTTCCGAGGGTTTGAGGCATGAGTCTTGTCTCCTTTCGGTAGGTTTTAGCTCCGGGAAGTATGCGAAGAAATAGGCGTCCATGTTCTGCCGCAGGTGGTAGGTGTTGCCGTGCGAGATGTGGCCCGTCCAGCTTGCGTAGGATTGGCTCACGCTCTCGAGCGTCATCTTGCCCCTGTCCACGAGGCCGCGGAACTTGCGGATCTTCCGCTTCATGTTGTCGATGCTCTTGGCCCTCACCTTTCTGACCACCTTGCCGGTGCTCGTGAGGTAGGTGTGGAAGCCGAGGAAGTCGATGCCGTTCTTGAGCGGGAAGATCTGCGTCTTGCCGTTCAGGCGCAGGCCCAGCGGCTTGATGTACTCCTCGATCCGCTTGAGGATCTCCCGGAGCAGCAGCTTGTCGCTGCTGATGATGTAGAAGTCGTCCATGTAACGGCCATAGACGAGGCCGAGGTCATCCCGCAGCCAGTGGTCGAAGTCGTCCAGATAGAGCAGGGCGAGCAGTTGGCTCGACTGGTTGCCGATGGGGATCCCGGGGTCTGGCGTGCTGTCGATGACGATCCAGAGCAGCCACTCGACGAAGTCGATCAGCTCCTCGTCAGACAGGAAGGCCAGAGCCTTGCGGGCCTTCTCGAAGCAGACGACGTGCAGCAGGGTGTAAAAGAACTTGGAAAAGTCACCTTTCAGCACCCAGCCCTCGGCGTAGTCCCACTCCTCCATCGGCCGGTATGGCAGGCCGGCGGCCCGCCGGGCCTCCTCGTCTGCTGCCTTCCGGCTGAAAAAGTAGTGGCGCATGGCGTCGGCCAGACGGTCGAGGCCGTCGTGGGTGCCTTTGCCGATTTGTCCGGCATAGTTATCCCGGATGAAGCGCCGGGAGAACACGGGCTCGAGGACGTTGTCGCAGAGCGAGTGCTGGACGACTTTGCCCTCGAAGTCTATGGCAAGGGCGAGCCGCTCCTTGGGCTCGTACACCTTGAAGGGATAGTAGGGCCCGAAGGTGTACTCCCGCCGCTGGAGGCGGTCAGAGAGGTCGGCCGTGCGCTCGATGGCCTCCATGCGGTAGCGCATGGCCGTGGGGTTGTCCCGCTTCCCGCAGCGGGTCTTGCGGTATGCTTTGTATAGCGAGTTGAAGCTGTTGACGATATTCTCCATGTGAAAAAATCCCTGCCGTCGGCAGCTCCGGCCACGCTTTGCGTGCGCCGCCGGGAGCATCGGCAGTCCTGTGTTTACCCATGGCCGGGCCGGTCATACGGCGCCGGGTGCGGGAGGGATACGCCTTCCTTGGATGATGGTGCACAGTGTTCGCCGGCCGTCTCCGGCCGGTTAATAAGTCGGGCTATCCATCGAAGCGGGGCGCAGGCCGTTGTTGCCGTTGTAGGCGTTGTTCCTGTTCAGCGTGCCATCGTTCCTGACGTTGCGGGCGTTGTTGGCCGACCCGGCACGAAAAAACAAGGCGTACCCCACGGGCTGCCTATTGATGACGCGCCTGCGCGTCCATCTTGGCGGCCCTTTCTTTATCGGATTTGTACCATTTAGCGGTCTGGTTTTTGACGCCGGCCGCCATCCGCGACCAGTGTGCAAAGGCGTCGTCGCCGAGCCCGCTGAGGATCTCGTGGGCGAGCTCGATGTGGTGGATCAGCTTCCGGCAGTTGCGCAGAGCTGAGCGTTGCGCCCGGTATCGCAGCTCCCGCTCCTGCGGGTCGGTCAGGAGCAGGTCGTTGGCTTCCATCAGGTCGGCGACGAGGTCGCTGGCCTCGTTCATCATCCGTTGCGCCAGCCCGAGCCGTTCCTTCTTGGGGAAGATGTTCGGGTTGCGCGTCTTGATGTAGGTGTGCTTCTCGAGCTCCTTGGCGTCGCTGATGACCTGCATCTCCGGGAGCTTTTCACGGCCGAAGGGCGGGCGGCCTACATTGGCCCGCTCGTATGGCCGCGAGTGTCCGTTGCTTGCCGTAGTACCTCACCTCCTCCCCTTTGATGGTGATCCTCGCGCCGGTGCCGTCGTAGGCGGTGCCCTGAATGACGATCACGCCGTCCTCACGCTTGCAGCATGAGCAGGGCGGCGCCAGCTCGACAAACAGGTGCGCGATGATGCAGGACGCCTCTGCGGGCGGGATCGGCGTGTAGCCGTAGCCGTCCATGGCTTAGCACTCGAGGCGCTGAAGCGTAGCGTTCCAGACGCCAGAGGTGAGGGTGATGCCGTCCAGATTGGCAAAGGTGATCTGGAAGGGGTTGGTCGTGATGTCGCCGAACACGGCGTCCCACAGGGTCGTGATCTTGCTGGTGTTCTGCTGGACGACGTTGCTCAGGTCGATCACGGCGGCCGCGGCCTGCTGCGCGATCTCGACCGCCTGCTGCGCGAGGAGGATGGCCTGATTGGCCGTGGCCTGCGCCGCGAGGGCGATGGCCTTGTAGTTTTCGTAGTCCTCCTTGGTGGCGTAGGCGTCCGCGGGGATGTAGGCGGTCACGTTGGTGGCCGTGCCGATGGCGGTGACGATGTCGATGGTTTTCTCGACGATGGTGGCGCCGCCGGTCGGCGGGATCCACTCGGCGAGGTCGCCGCAGTTGCCGTAGCAGTACAGCACCTCGCCCACGTCCTCGTCGGGATCGTCCGCATAGAGGCCGAGCTCGCGGTAGTAAAAGCCGTCGTTGGTCTGGTCGTTGGTGAACACGCCACCCACGGTGACGGTGCCGTCGCCGTTCACGACGCATTTGGTGATGTCGATGGTCGCCTTCGGGCTGACCACGCCGGTGAGGGAGCGGGGCGTCTGACCCTCCTCGAGGTAGCCGTCGCCGAGGACGATCTTGGTGTAGTTGATCTGCTGGCCCGCCACGCCCTTCGCCAGAACGAGAAGGCCCGCGGCGGTGATGTCGTTGTTGATAAATGCGGCCATGTCTTTCTCCTTTCCTTAGTCTGAAGCGAGGACGCTGGTGCCGATGGTGACGGTCTCCCGGTTGTTGTCGTGGACGACGGCCCCGTGGTAGAGGTGGATCTCGTCCGTCCCCATGACGTGCCGCTCCTCGCCGTGCTCTCGCACGGCCATTCCGGCATAAAGGAACATCTCGCCGGTCAGGCAGATCAGGATCGCGTCGAGCCATGCGCTGCGCCGCTTCACGGTACGCAGCAGCGAGAGGAACAGGTCGAGGTTTTCGTTGACGAGTCCCGGGTTGTCGCTCAGCACCTTGAAATGGTAGGGCTTGCCGCCGTACTGATACCACTCCCTGACCTCGCCGGTGCCGAAGTAGTCGGCGATGATCTGCGCCACGGCGTAGGGGGTGCCGAGCTTGGCATAGACGCGGTCGCTGTTACGGATGACGGCCCGCTTGGTCTCGATGGGTGCGGTGCTGTCATACCACTGGATGTTCAGCTCCCACGCCATTTCATCCAGCTCGGCCTCGCTGAGCTCGTCGATCTTGTCCCACCTGCTCAGCAGCTTCAGGCGGGCGAAGGCGTCCCGGGATAGGGTGTCGCAGCCGGCGGCCAGCCCGCGGTCGGCTCCGTCCTGTGCCATCCACGAGGGCAGGAGCTTGATCATCTCGACTTCACTGAGTCGCATTTATACCACCTCGCTCTCTGTCTTATGGCTGACAGTCAGGTGCCCGCTGAACTTGGCGACCTGTGTGTCGCTGACGGGTGTGTAGACCGGCTTGGTCACGTCCACGCGGAAGGCGCCTGTCAGGTTTTCGCCCCACGACGGGCAGAGGATCCGCTTGCGGAGCTGGTCGGGGTTGATGTCCCGGCCCAGCGCGCCCACCTGCCACTCGTTGTAGCGGTCGATGGCGCCGCCAGTGCCTTCCACATTGGCGACGACCTCGGCCTCTGTCTCGGGGGTGGTGTAGTAGACGATCTCGATGTCGTAGGTGATGGCCTCGGGTGCCACGGCCGTGACCACGTCGGTGAGCGGCCGGATGTCTGAGGCGTTGCACGCCTCCAGCACCTTCTCGAGGATGCTCTCGTCGGGGACGGTGCCGCCCTCCAGCAGGGGGACGATCTTGACGCAGCCCTCGAGGGTGCGGGTGATGGTGATGTCGAGGCTCGTGGCGTCCGCGAGGGCGCCCTTGAGCTCGATGGTCAGCAGGTCGTCGGTGTAGTCCACAGTGTAGTCGGTGTCCTCCACGCCGGCCGTGCTCTCCCCGTGCTCCTTGACGATCAGGGTGTCCGGCAGCAGCCGGCCGCCGCCGATGAAGGCGTGGCCGTCGTAGACCGTGAGGGTGCGGCTGATGGTTTCCGTCTCGCTGACGGCCCGGGCGTCGATGATGGAGCTGTCGGCCGTCATGGCCCAGTAGATGTAAGCCTGTTCCGGCCCGGCCGTAGACCGGGACGCCGGCGCCAGTCGGATGCGCTCGCGCAGCCGGTTGTCGCCTTCCTCGGTGTAGGGCTCGCCGTCGTCGCCGCCGGCCGTCGCTGTGATGTTGGTGACGCTCTCAATGTAGGGGATCAGGTCGACGAGGGTGGTGATGGTGCCCGGGGCGTACCCGTTGTACTCGGTGCCGTTGCTGACGGCCGAGGTCGGGATCTCCACAGAGTAGGCGCCGGCCTGAAGGACGGCGATCTCGTCGGTGGCAAAGTAGTGGTCGCTGTCCGGCGTCACCTTCGTCCACTTCGGGATGATGATGTTGTTGGGCTGCGGCGTGCTCACGGAGAAGCGCATGGTCGTCTTTGCCGGGGATCCTTCCAGCCGGTGGACATCCAGCCGCTCGCCGATGGCGTCCAGCACCTCGCCCCGCGCATAGCGGAGAAGGGTCTGCCGCCCGGTGTCGTCGAGGCTGTTGTAGAGGGCGACGAACACGGCCACGAGCCCCTCGCCGAAGATCCGGCGCTCGTCGCCGGGGTACAGAGGCTCGCCGGCGCCCTTTTCGAGCGCAGCGATCAGGGTGTTGTAGATGGTCGTCGCGTCGGTGGTGGTGAGGTGGATGTCGTCGCCGTAGGTGTTGGTCTCGTCGCTCATGCTGTTCACCTCCTTCAGAGTGTGTTGTTGTCAATGCTGGCCCGCAGCTCGAAGTCGCCGGTCTGCGCGACCAGCGCGACCAGATCGGACGAGCTCAGGCGCACGCGGGGCTCGTAGGTTTCCACGACGAACTCCACGTCGGCGGCCAGATCGTTGGCGGCCGTCCCGCTCGGCTTGTCGATCAGGGTGCGGTCGATCCCCTTGATGCGCTCGTATGGCACCTCGCCGCGGATGGTCTTTAGGAGGTTTTGCACGCAGGTCTCGGGCGCTGCGTTGCCGCTTGCTTTCATGGGATCACCTCGCTTTAGGTCAGTTGGGTGTTGTTGGGTTTCTTTGCAGCTTTGTCGCTGCTGGATGCGCCGACGGTGATGGCGCTCAGGCGCGGGCCGACGCCGGTGGAGACTCCGGCCGGAGACGAGCTGCCCCCGTTGGAGCTGCCGGCGGTCGCCTTCTTGCTGCTGGCCTCCTCGGCGTACTCGGTCAGGTTGATGGTGATCTTGCCCTTGAGGATCCGGCCGAAGTTGTCGACCGTGGTGTCGCCGAGGCTCACGCCAGTGAGCTGAAGGTTGGCCGGGCCGAAGCGCGTGCCGCCGAGGTAGAAGGGGGCGTACTGACCCACCAGCGCCGTCCACGACTCGTACTCGCCGCGGACATCGCAGCCCACGGCGACGCCGAGATCGAAGTCGAAGCTCATGCTCTGGAGCTTGAGCGCCTTGGTCTTGGTGGCCGGGGATCCCGCCTTGTCGTCGCTGTTCTCGGTGTCCAGCTCCACGCTGGCCGAGACGCCATTCAGGGCGGCGATCCGCTCGGGGGAGACGCCCCATGTCTTGCCGTTCCACGATGCCATGACGGACATGATGCTCGGCCTCCTTCCTTAGTGCGGGCCGGTTGTCTCTCCGTGCGGTGCGGTGTGGGTGTGGCTGTTCAGGCTGATGCCGCCGGCCGTCACGTCGCCGCTGGCCGTTACGCCGGCCGACGGGACGCTGATGCCCTTGTCCTGCACGGTGAGAGCGCCCTCTTTGATGGTGATGTCGCCGGGGACGATGCCGGGCCACTCCCCGTCCATGCGGGAGAGGATCAGGCCGGTGCCGTCCTCGAACATAGCGTAGGCGACTTCGACGCCGGGGCTCAGGTTTCCCATGTCCCCGCGCAGATACCACGGGATCGTCAGCGGCCTCGTGACGAGGCTGTCGGCGGTGCTCGGGAGCACCCGGGCCGTGGTCTTGTCGCCGTTTCTGTCGGGCTCGCCCTCGATGCTCGAGATCTTGCCCTTTTGGATCATTTGGGTGTTGCTGTTTGGCATGGTCAATATCCCTCCAGAGGCTTGCGCAGATATAGCTTGCTCCGGGTCTTGACGTAGTCGTGCCGGATCCGGCTCACGAAGGCCGTGCCGTCCCACGAGGCGACGCCCTCGGTGGAGAGCGTCACCACGGAGCCCGCCGCGTACTCGCGCAGCAGCGTCCCCGTCCAGAGCGTTGCGACGGTCGCCTCTTTGTTGGCGTCCCGGAGCAGGCCCTTGGCGAAGCGGTCGGCCTCTGCTTGGTCGGTCATGCGGAAAGGGAGGATTTTGCGCAGCACCTTGTCGCCCCCGGCCGGCGCCGAGAAGGTGCCGGTCAGGCCGCCGTTGACGGCCTCGGCCGAGCCGTAGGCGTAGGCGCCCTCGTCCCGGTACTCGAAGTCGTTGGCCGGCGTGATGGTGATGGTGTCGACAGGCTGCTGGCCCTCCATGTATGCCTCGTCGTAGACGACCAGCTTGCCGTCATAGACTAAAAAAGCCGCGCCCTCGAGGGTGCAGCGTGCCTGAAGAAAAGCGAAGTCGGGGAGGTTGTTCTGCTCGACGTAGTCGTAGGTCTGGTCGGTGATGCCGTAGGTCTCGACCGTGAGGCCGTGCCGGCCGGCGATCTCTTGGATCAGTTGCAGGAACTTGACCTTTTCCCACGACTTGCTCCTCTTGTCCTTGGTGGATTGCGGGGCCGAGTAGGCCCGCAGGGTTATGAGGCCGGACTCAGGGACGACGCTCTCGACGAACATCTTGCCCGTCTTGGCGGCGCCGTCCTCGACGGCGATGGTGTCGCCCTTCTTGGGGCTCCACCTGTCCCACAGCTCCCGGGTGTCGTTGAGCTTGAGCAGCAGCTCGTCGCTCTGCTTGTCTGCGTACATATCGTGATAGCAGCGGTGGACGCTGATCTCGGGGTAGATGTCCGTCCCCTCGTAGATGATTTTCACAGGGCAGGCTCACCTCCTCCACGGCGGCAAGGTGTCGGGCGTCTCCACGGTCTCGACGATGGGGATCCGCACGGCCTCGCCGCCCTCGAAGATCAGCACGTCGCAGAGGTCGCGGTTGGCGTCGATGATGGTGCTCGCCATTCGCTCCTCGTTATAGGCTGCCAGCGCGATGCTGTCGAAGGTGTCGCCGCCTTGCGCGGTGTAATCAATATAGCCGACTATCCGCTGTGACATAGGCGCCGCCCTCCCTTCTTGCGAGTGCTTCGAGGATGAAGTCGATGAACTCCGGCTCCAGATTCCGCAGCTTTCGGATCAGGGCGTCCTCGTCGGTGTTGCCGTCGACCTTGATCGTGGGGCTGAAGGACAGGCCGCTCAGGTCGTAGACCACGGACGTGCCCGAGCCGGAGCTGATGGGCTCATAGCTGCCCTCGTCCATGGCGCCGAGCATTTCGCCGGCGCGGGCCCAGTAGGACAGGTTTTGCGCCCTATATGCAGGGTTGAAGCTGATGACGGCCTCGGTCGGGTAGCGCGGATCCTCGCCCGCGATGGACGGGCCGCTCGTGAAGCCGCCGGTTGCGAAGCCGGAAGCCCCGCCGCCCCCGCCGCCGCCGAACAGGCCGGCGATGCTGTTGATGACGCCCGCGCCGAAGCTCACGATCTTGCCGATGACGCTGGCGATGGTGCCGAGCACCGACGCGATGGGCTGAAGCAGCCCCAGCAGGGGGCTCAGGATCGGCATGATGGCATTGAGCAGCGACATCAGGGGCGGCAGCAGCGCCTCGACGATCTGCATGAGAGGGGGCACGAGGGGCATGATGACGCTGTTGACGATCTGAAGCGCGACCTCGAGCAGCGGGGTGATGACAGGCAGCAGGGCCGAGATCAGCTGCGAGAGCAGCGGAAGCAGCCCGGCGGCCAGTTGCGAGACCATGGGGAGCACGGTCTGGAGGGCCTGCCCCATTCCCATGAGGAACTGCTGCACAAACGGCATACAAGCGTTGAGCGTTTCCGTGATGACGGGGGCGATGGCCTCGAAGGTCTCCCGCAGGATCGGCGCCAGAGCCGTCAGGGTGTTGGCGATCATGGACGCCATCGGCAGCAGCGAGACCTCGGCCGACCTCTTGATCGCCTCGAAGGCGCTGCCGAGGTCGTTGTACTTCACGTCGTTGATCTGCTGGAGAGCGGCCGCGCCGTCGTAGGCTGCGGTCTCGATGCTCGCCAGTACCGGCAGCACGCCGGCCTCCAGATCCTCGAACTGTGTGCCGAACAGGGCCACGCCGGCCGCGTTGCGGGCGAGGGGGTCGTCCATGCTGTTGAGGGCCTCGACGGTGTCGAAGAACGCGGCCTCTGCGGTGTCTCCACCTGCGGCGAAGGCTGCGAACATTTTGTCGGCGTTGAGGCCGAGGCTCTCGAAGGCTTCCCGGCTCGTGTCGCTGCCGTCCTTCGCTCTGATGTTGAACTCCTTGACGGCGTCGCCGACCTTATCGATGGAGAACAGGCCGGCGTCAGCGCCCTCCACGAGGGTGCCGATGAACTGGTCGGCGCTGAGGCCGAGGGCCGCAAACTGCGGGCTGTACTCGTTCAGGGTGTCCAGCAGGTCGCCGTTTTTGTCTGCGCCGTTCTGCGCGCCCACGGCGATCAAGCCGTAGGCTTCCTCGGCGTCGATGCCGAAGTTTTTCATCAGGGCCGACGCTGCCCGGGCGCTCTCGCTGACATCGTAGTCAAACACGTCCCGCAGGTTGAAGCCGGCGGCGGTTGCCCGCTCCAGAGCTTCGCCAGTCAGGTCGCTGGCCTGCTGCGTTGCAGCCAGACCGTCAGCCACGTCGGCGAAGTCATCGCCGAGCCCTTGGGCGTAGATGTTCTTGACGCTTTCGCCGAGCGCGTCCAGCTCGTCGCCGGTCGCCCCGGTTGCCGCCGAGAGCTGATTGATGGCCGTGTTGTACTCGTTGCCGAGGTCGGCCAGATACTTCCCGGCCTCCACGACCGCCTTGCCTGTTGCGACTGCGATGCCGCCCACAGCACCGCCGACGGCCACGGCCTTCCAGTTGACGTTTTCCAGCTTGCCGGTGACATCGTCCAGCGCCTTGCCGAGTGACGGGTCAATGGTGCCGGCGAGACTCACGACGGCTTGCAGCATTTTATTTTTGACCACTGGCGTCACCTCCTCCTATGCGGCCGGATGTGGGGGATCCTCGGCTTCGGGATCTTGGCCCGCTGCTTTTTCGCCTCCTCGGCCGCTTCGTAGTATTCGAGCAGGAAGTCGGTCAGGCGTTCCCGTCGGAGCTCTCCGACTGAGATGTGGAAGGCTCGGGAGTAGTCTCGGACGAGCTCTCCGAGTCGTTTTGCTCGGAGGGTGCCCCCGACCTCGTTGTGGTAAAATTTCGGCCGATCCTCACCAGCTCCATGACATCGGGCCCACTGATGCGCTCGAGGTCGGCGATGTCGATGTCGGGGTTGACGGCGGTGATCGCCATCATAGCGAGGTAGAGGTGCATGGAGTAGTCGAGCTCGGTGGCGCCGGCGCTGCCGCCGGCCTTGTGGGTGGTGGCGCGCAGCTTCAGCGCCTCGGCCTCGGCGAACATTCCCACGGTGATCGCGCCGGTGTCATAGGTCAGGGTCTTGACCTTCTTGCCGTTGATGGTGATGGGGTTGCTGAGTGTCAGCTTTTCCATGGTCGTTGTCTCCTTTCGTTGATAAAAAGAGGGACGCCGCCCACCTCGGGCGGCGCCCATCTGTTGTTACAGCACGCTGCGCAGGTCTTTGACGTAGTCCACGCCGCCGATGCGCATGATGGTGTTGAGCTGGTCGATCAGGCAGAACTCCTCGCCGGCGACGAAAACCTGATAGCGGCTCACGGCCAGCGTGACCTCGTTCTCCGAAGGGTTGCCCGGATCCACGGACAGGCCCGGGATCAGCTTCGGGACGCAGCGCATGAACGCCTTGCAGCCTTCGGTCTTGGTGGAGCCGTCGGCGTACTTGACATCCTGCGCCCATCTGACCTCCAGCGTCTTGCTCTCGAGCTGCACCATGGAGCGCAGCCCCTTGTCGATGCCGATCTTGGTGATGGCGGCCTCCATGCCTTCGATCTGGCCGGTCATGGGTGCGGTGTAGGTGCCCATCGCCTTATAATCGGCGGTCACATGGGTGACGGCCGGCAGGGTGATGGTCACGTCCTTGGCGACGAGGACGCCGTTGATGTACACGGTGTCGGCGAGGATGGGGCCCTTCAGGTCAAGCCACAGATTTGCCATTACTCGTCACCTCCTTCGTAGTAGACAGAGAAGCCGGCGTCGGTGTATGCGACGTACACGCTCGCAGACTTGAGGGGCGGGGTCGGGGTGACGGCGATGTCCCAGCGGAAGTCGCCGTTCATGATGTCGGTGGTGCTGTTCTCGCTCTCGAGGAACACGATCTGCGGCTCGCCCAGCAGCGCGCCCATGCTGACATACCCGTCGAGCTTCTCCTGCTCGCGGTTGATGATCTCGTCCTTGAGCGCCCGGGTCATGGGCTCGTCGATGCGCGGGCTCCACTCCCTCTGGAAATCGTTGGTGATGTGCATGAGCATACGCATGGACACGTCGAAGATCGCCCGGGGATCCACGTCGGCGCCGTAGGTGTAGGCGGCGGTGTGGTCGCCCCACAGCACCCACTCGCCGCCCCATGCGACGGCCGTGCTGATGCCGTTCTGCGTCAGCTCCTTGCCCTCCTGCTGGCTGAAGCCGCGGTTGGTGGCGTTGGCCCCAAAATACTGCTTGATGATGGGGATCGCCTTGTTGCCGCAGGTCTCCATCGGCACGCTGTTGTGGCTGAAGTCGGCCCGCATGAGCTCGACCACGGCCAGCGTGCTCAGGTGGTAGATGTTGCCGAGGTTGTCGACGCCCTGCGGCCAGTAGACCTTCGACCGCTCGCCGGTGAAGGCGTTGTTCTTCTTCCACGCGATGGCCTTGGTGATGGTGTCGACCGCCTGCGCGCTGCTGTCCACGAGGGGCAGGTCAGCGACGACGAAGGCGTCCCAGTGGCCGTTGATCTTCTGGCTGGCGGTGAGCATGGCGTTGTAGACCGCCGGGCTCTGGCTCCAGCCGGGGGCGGCGATCAGGTTGCAGACCGCGAACTGCTCGGGGTAGAGCAGCGCGATGGAACTCAGGCCGCTGTACTCGCCGCCGGCCGTCACGCCGCCGATGATGTCGTCGTCCTCGATGGCGCTGTCGTCCACCTCGTAGAAGCTGGCCGTCAGGGTGCCGGTGAGCGGGGAGTCCGCGATCAGGCTGGTGATGATGACGGTGCCCTTGGTGAAGTTATAGTCCAGAGCGTAGTCGGTGCCCTCGGCGTAGTCGCCGCCATCGCTCTTGGCGATGGTCAGGGTGTCGAGGATGATGGTGGAGCTCGCAAACTCGGCCCGGCCGCCGGTGAAAGAGAGCTGCTGGGTGGTCTCGGTCGCCTTGCGGTGCTTGCCCGCAGACGGGTCGAGGACGTTGATGACGTAGATGGGGCCGATGTTCCCGAGGGTGTTGTTGAAGTGCGCGTTCATGACCTCGCAGAGCGTAAAGGTGCCCCAGTCGGCCGCATAGCCGAGCTTGCGCTGCGCGTCGATCATGTTGCTGAGCTTGATGGGCTCATTGATGACGCCGGCGTCTGCGAAGCCGCGCACGAGGTTGACGGGTGCTGTGCCGATGTAGACCGGCGTGGTGCCCGCCTGCACGGCGCTCTGTGCCACAGTCTCGCCGATGTGGCCGTATGCGCCGTAGAGGTATTCGTTTGCCATCTGCTTTTCCTCCTTTGCATAAAATTAGAGCAGCCGGTCGGCTGCCCTTAAAGCAGGTGTTGGTAGTCCTTCGGCGTGCGTGTCAGGATCTCCTCGACGGCGAACTCCACCCACGCGAACCAGTAGGGGTAGAAGTCCGGGACGGCGTCCTGCTCAGACACAGGGCCGAAGGTGATGCCGTCCTCCTTCATGACGCGCAGCGGGCCGATGTACTCGGCGTTCTCGATCATGCGGAGGGCCGTGTCCACAAAATTCCATGCGTCGCGCCAGCCCTCGCCGTTTTTCTCGAAGAAGGCCGCGGCCTCCTCGTTTTGCCACTGGACGTATGCGCCGCTGCCGTCGTTTTTCGGTTTGAAGATGTCGCGCCCGTGGTAGCCGGGATCCCACGCAGAGAAGCAAAGCCGGATCTTGATGCTCCTCGAGCTCATGGTCAGGCTGTCGGTGCCCTCCACGATCTGCACGCAGACCGAGGGGATGGGGGCCGGCACCTTCGGGGGCAATCTGTCCTTCGACGGGACGAAAAGCGAGAACGCGGTCGGGTTGACCAGCTTGTAGGGGTAGGAGGCGTCGGTCGCGCTGTCGTCGGGGAGCTTGAGCTGCACCATCGGGCAGACGGTGGAGCCCAGCCACTCCCGGACGGTCTCGATGCTGTTGACTATGGACACGGCTGCACCTCCTTTACATGGTCACGGTCTGGCCGAGAGCGATGGTGGCGACGCCCATGTCCTCGCTCCAGTCGTTGACGATATACTCGCGGCCGTCGATGTTGAGCCCTTCGCCCGCCGGGCGCCGGGGCGGCAGATCCTCGACTGCTGCATACAGCATGAGGGACGACTCTGCCACGCCCAGCTCTTGCCCCCCTTGGCGTTCCTTCAGGGCGTTGTCATCCAGCACGACGGTGATGGTCTTGCCGTCGACCTTGTGCTCCTCGCCGAACTCGGCGAGGTTGAGGAACACGAGGCGGCGGTCGTCAGCGACCATTTTCTTGAAGTCGAAGGCCATTAGACGGGATCCGCGGCGCCGATCTGAGGGGGCTCCTCATTGTCGCCGGTCTGGTCGTCGTCGGCCTCGTTGGCCGCCGCCTTCGCCTCCTCGATGGCGGCGATGACATCGGCCTTCTTGCGCATGGCAGAGGCGTCCACGCCGTAGGCGGCCGCCACTTCCTTCAGCTCGTCGAGCTTCATGTCCTCGTCGTACTCAGGAGCGGCGGGCGCGTCGCCGGTCTCGGGTACAGTCTCGGGCTCCTGCTCCGGCTTTGCGGCCGGGGCAGGGGCCACGGGCTGCTCGTCGACGTACTTGGCGACGCCCTGCTTGACCAGACGGGCCTCGAGCTCGGGGTCGAACTTCTGAGGCCCGTCTGCGTTGGTGATGGGGACGACCTTGCGGCCGTTATAGTAGCCGAAGGTGCCCGCGATGATCTGGATCATGTTCGTGCTCCTTTCTGCCGGCTTAGCCCGAGGTCAGGACATCGGCGACGATCCACGGGTTTTTGTTGTTGGGGATCAGCAGCGGGCGGCTGGAGATGGTCAGCGTGCGGGTGTTGCCCTCGGCGCTGGACACATACTTCGGCACGCGGCGGCCGGCGTAGGTGTGGAACTCGCCGTCTGCCTGCTCCACCTGAGACACGGCGCCGTAGCAGGTGCGGCCCGCAGCGGGGGCGGTGAGGATGCACTTGCCGCTCGGGATGTAGAGCTGATCGTCGCCGTCGTCGTCGGTGTAGGTCTCGTCGTAGGAGATCACGCTGATGATGCGGCCGTTGATGTTCAGGCGGGCCATGATGGAAGCGCCCGGCGCCAGCTCCTCGGGGGCCACAGAGCCCAGCTCGTAGCGGCGGTTGTCGAGCATTTCCTTGATGTCGGGATCCTCGACGATGGCGTCGGCCACGTCCGGGGAGCACACGAGGTCAGCAGCACGCAGGCCGCGTCTGGTCAGCATACGGGCCATCGCGCCGAGGTCGGCGCGGATCTTGGCGCCTTCTGCGTCCCACTTGATCGTCGGGGTGTAGGTGGCGGGGTTGGTGCCCTCGGAGTAGAAGCGGATCTCCATCTCGTCGCTCTTGTCGGCGTCGTCGGCGATGTGCTTCATGATGCAGCCGTTGGTCAGCATGGTCTCGGCGGCCATGGCCTCCTCACGGTTGGTAATGAGGTCGCCCAGCTCGTCAGCGTCACGCATGATGAGCACCTGCTGGCGCTGCTCAGGGGTGAGCTGAGAGTACAGGGCCTCGCCGAAGCCGCGCTTGCGCAGCTCGTCGAGGGTCAGGGTGCGACGGGGAGCCACGAAGGGCGGGGTATAACGCTCCATGGTGTAGCCCTTGCGCAGGATGGTGACGCCTCCCTTGCGGGGGGCCACGAAGGGTGCGAGCTTGCGGGTGCCGTCGCGGTACTCCACCAGCACATCCTCGGTGGCGAAGATGTCGGTCGAGTCGTTGGTCGGGAAGTATCTGTCACGCAGGAAGGTCGTCGCAGGGATGAGCTGCTGGACGGCCATGAGCAGCGTGTGGGTGTCGTAGAAGTTAAAAGGCATGATCTTGTCCTCCTTCTCTTAGTAGTCCAGCGCGTCGCTCAGCAGGATGCCGGCGTTGCGCATGATCTCCTCGTCGGCTGCGACGAGGGTGTAGGAGCCGTCGGTGGACAGCTTGTTCCGGGCGAAGTGCCCGGTGCGGTATGCCGTGGCGGTGACAGCGGCGCCGGTGCCGGTGTCGGTCTCGTCTGCGAGAATATAGACCGCCTTGGTCGCCGCAAGTGCGGCCTCAGCCGCGGACATCTCACCGCCGGCGGTGCCGGTGATGACAGTGCCGCGAGCGAGTACGCCCTGAGATGCGGCGAGGGTCACGGTCACAACGTCCGCAACAGGCTCATTTGTGACGATCAGCCCGTCATAGCCGACGGTGCCGAGGTTTTCATCCAGTCTCTTGCTCATTACTTCTTACCTCCGTTCTTGGTGGTGTTGTAGATGCCGACGATGGCGTCGACCTTGGCCTTGTCGTCGGCCTCGCTGCCTTCCTCGCCTCCGTTGGGGGCGGCTCCGACATCGGCGGCGCCGGACTCGGCGTTGTCGTTGGCGGCGTCCTTCAGGTGCTTGGCGCCGAGGGCCGCCTGCTTCTGCATAGCCTTGAGCGCGAGCTGCTCAGCGGTGCAGGTGCTCTCGCCGTACTTGGCGTCCCTGACGAGCTGAGCGTCGCCCACGCTGGCGGCGATGCTGTCGATGGCCTCGATGCGGGCCCGCTCCTGCGCGATGGCATTTGCGACGGCCTGCTGCTCGATCTGAGCGACGAGGTCGGGGTGCTGTGCTCTCATTTCCTCGAGAGTCATGGGCTCATCTTCCTTTCTGTTTTCGTCGCCGTTCCCGGTCGGCTTATTTCCAGCCGCCGGGGCGGCGTGGATGCTGTTGATGCGGATCGTGCTCGGGACATTGTGCAGCCCCTTGATGTTGTGCCGGATGCCGGCCACGAGGAGCACCTGCTTGTCGGCGCTCACGCTGACATCAGGGCCGTCGCCCTCGAGCAGGGTGTCGGCGAAGCCGTTGTCGATGGCTTCCTGCCCGACCATCCATGTCTCGCGGGTCATCATGGTGCGGAGCTGTTCGACCGCGATCCCGGTCTTGGCGTGGTAGATCTCCGCGATGGCCCGCTCGCTGGCGTCGAAGTCCTTCTGGAGCTTCTTCAGGTCTGCGAGGGTGTAGTAGTCCATCAGCAGGCCCGCGACGCCGTGGATCATGACCATGCTCCCGGGATAGACCTGCACCTCGTCACCGGCGCAGGCGATGACGCTGGCTGCGCTGGCCGCGATGCCCTCCACGATGACGACCTTGTGGCCGCTCAGGCCCTTGATGGCGTTGTGGATGGCAATGCCGGTGTAGAGGTCGCCGCCGGTGCTGTTGATCTTGATGGTGATGTTGCTCTTGCCCTTAACCGCCGCGAGATCCTCCATGAAGCTCTCGGGAGCGATATAGAGGCCGGGCTCGGGCTCACCTGTCCACCAGTCCACAGGCTGACGGGCGACGACATCGCCATAGAGGACGATCTCGCCCGAGTCCTCGCCGACGCTGGCGATGTTCCAGAACTTCGTCGGCGTCTGCTGGACGACCTGCGGCCCGGCGCACAGGCGCGGGGTGTTACTCGTTTTCATGCTTGTCCTTGTCTCCTTCCTTGATGGTCTTTTCCACCTCGGCGACGATGGCAGCGCGCCGCACGGCAGCCGAGAGGGATGCGCCGGCCACTGATGTGCCGCCGGAGTCGCCGGTGCTGCCGGTGTCTCCCTGAGCCGCCCGCAGCTTCTCGTTTTCCCGGGCGAGCTGGTCGATGTTGGCGTCCCACTGGCCGCCGTTGAGCCGGATCGTGGCCTGCTCGCGGGTGGTGATGCCCTCGCCGATGGCGAGGATCTCGGCCGTGATCTCCTTAGTCGGGTCGAGCTGCCCCTGCGAGGGGCCGATCCACTCGGCGCCGAGGTAGGCCGCCCGGGTTGCCGGGTCAGCGAAAAAGCCCGGGGCGCTGATGCGTCCGCGGGCCACGGCCTCGGCGATGAAGATCTCATAGATGGGGGTGCAGAAGTCATCGACAAACCACTTGCGCCTCATGCGGAAGGCTTTCCACGCCTCCAGCAGGGCGGCACGGCTGGCGCTGTACGAGCTGTTGAACGCCTTGAGGAGCAGGTCGGCCGGGATCTCGAGAGCTGCGCCCACCTGCTCGCAGATGGCGCGCAGGAAGCTGTCGAAGCCGCTGGCCGGTCGCTTGGGGTCGGCAAAGGTGACATCCTCGCCGGGCTCCATGATGTTGATCTGCCCCGGGCCCATCTCGTACTCGTTGGGATCCCGGCTCACTTCCGGCAGGCTGCTCCCCACCTCGTTGAACGGGTTGTCGCCGGCGCCGGCCTCGGTCTTGATGAAGGCCGTGAAAAAGCTCTCCACGACGGCCGCGGTCAGCTCGCTCTCGGTGTAGCGCCGGAGCTGGAGCAGGGGCTCGATGACCTGCGCGAGGTAGCTGACGCCTCTGTACTGATCCGGGCGCTCGCTCTCCATGATGTGTAGGATGTTCGGGAGACCTGTGCGCCGGCCGTATGCCTCCACGCGGGCCCACTTGGTCGCCGCTGCGCCCAGCTCGAAGGGGTAGGTGCTGCGGATGTGGTAGGCGACGATCTGGCCGTTGCTGTCCACCTCGACGCCGTCGTAGATGGTGTTGCCGTTGGCCGCCTTGCCGGTGGTCAGCAGCATGGGGGTGACGATGCCGGAGCTCGTCGGGGTTGCCACGCGGTCGGCCTCGATCAGGTGGATGCGCAGCGAGTAGGGCATGAGGGGCGTCGGGTCGTACTGCTTGACGACCGCGAACACGTCGCCGCTGACCAGCCACGAGGCGAGGGCGAGCTGCTGCATGGCCGCGAAGTTATTGACGCCGGTGGCGTCGCACGCCCTTTTATTGTTGGCCCACAGGCTGAACTCGCGCTCGGCCTGCGCCTGCCATGCGTCTGCGGCCTCCTGCGTCATTCCGAGCGCCTCCCGGTCGACCCGGCTCTTGAGCTGGAGCCCGATGCCGACCACGTTTGTGCGGTTAGTGCGGATGGCCGAGGTGGCGATGGGTGCGGCCATGTAGAGCATCCGGGCTCTCTGCCGGAGTGTCCAGTTGTGGGCGTCGATGTCCTCCTTGGGGCTGCCGCTGAAGGCCCTGAAGCCCTTGGTCGACCTCTTGTGCCAGCTCGCGCCGGCGTCGCCGTAGCCCTTGTTCACGGGGCGGGGGCTCTGCCGGCCGCTCTGCGGTCGGCTTCTGTTCTTTCGTCTGCTGATGGTGCTCACCTCCTTCAGGTAAAAATGGCCGGCGCCGGGAGAAAAGGAGCGAAAACTCCCGGCGTCAGCCTATGAAAAAAGCCCCTTTCGGGGCTTCTTTCACCAGTCACGGGGGACGACGCCCACGGCTTTGCGGGGGCGCTGCCCGTTGAGTAGGGCCTCGAGGGCTGCGATGTCGTCCTCGAGCTCCTTGATGGCCGCCCGGATGGCGGCGAGGTCGGTGTTGTAGCGGGACAGGTTGCGGGATCCGATGCCATAGCTCTGCACGCCGCCGCTCAGCATTTCGGCCTCCCGCTTCAGGTAGAGCTCGAGCCGCTCCCGCTTGCCGGTGAGCTCGATCTCGATGGTCTTGCGCGTTTTCATGTGGTCGTGTCCTCCTTACCAGTCGTCGAAGGCGCTGGAGCTGCTGCGCTTGGTGCGCGCCCGTCGCTGCGGCGCCGGTTTTGACTGCTCCTCGAGGCCGCGCAGGCGGCGCTCGACTGCGTCCATGTCGGGGTTGATGATCTTGAGGCCGGCGTTGGCATAGTCCCGGCAGTCGAGGGCCTCGTTGCGGTTGTGGCCGGGCAGCTTCTCCCACGCCCAGCGGTCGCCCCTCCGGGTGCTGGTGAGCACCAGCTTCTCGGAGAGCAGGCCGTTGAAGTAGTTGAGGTCGTAGCCGGCGTCGGGGTGCCGGTTGAAATGGGAATATTTCGGGCCGGGCTCCTGCACCTTCAGGCCGGCCATGATGGCAGCCTTGCCGGCGTCGACGCCGATGGTGTAGAGCCAGCAGGTGATCTTCTTGTTGTCTCGGATCGGCACCTTAGTCGGCGGGGAGACGTAGGGGATCCCGTCGCCGCCCTTGCCCTTGATGGCAAACACGCGCTTGCCCTGTCTGGCCCGGCACGCCTCATACACCTCTTGGGTGAAGTGGCCGCCGGAGTCGACGCAGGTGATGGAGATCTTCAGGCCCCGGCCGTTCTTGAACTTGTAGACATGGTCGACGACATCGTCGAGCCGCTGCCAGACCTCGGGGGTGTCCGGCCGGCCCATGATGTAGCCCTTGACGATGCCCCAGTTTTCGCCGTACTTGCCGTGGCCGACGACCTCGTACTCGAGGCGGTTGTCCTGTGTGTCCACGCCGCAGGTGAGCACCAGCACGCCGTCGGGCAGCTCCACGGGGGTGCCGTCCGGGCGTGTGCCGTAGTCCTCACGGCGGGCGAGCATGGTGTCCTCGTCCTCGAGGTCGCCGCGATCCTCCCATAGCTGGCCGAGCAGGGTGTTGTAGACCACCTTGAGCCGCTGCGGGTCGTTCTTGGCGTCGAGGAACTTGAGGACGATCTTCTCCCATGGTGTCCACGGGGAGCTGAAGGCGTTGAGCCAGAACGAGCGGACGCCCTTCTTGTAGGCGTCGGGGTTTTCTGCGATCCACTTGGCCGGCTGCCGTCGCATGGTCTCCTCGGGGATCAGGCAGCCGCAGGCGGGACAGGCCCACGAGACGCCGCCCTTCAGGCTCCAGACCTTTTTGCCGCGCACGCGCTTGGCCTCGGGCTCGAAGTGGATGGCGTCGAACACGATCTCGCTGTACTCCCCGCACTCGGGGCAGCGGTGGCACCAGCGTTCCTGTGTGCCTTGGTAGAAGCTGGTCTCGATGTTGCTGGCGCCCTTGATGGTCGGGGTCGAGACCTCGACGGCCTTGGCGTTGTAAAAGGTCGCCTGCCGGGCCTCGGCCAGCGCCCACGGGTCGCCCTCGGTGCCGGCACTCGTGGCCCAGCGGTCACGCTCGTCGCCGATGATGTAGCGTGCGGGGGTGGATGCCAGCGCCGAGGCGCTGTTGGAGCCGGTCAGCGTGAGCATACCGCCCGGGAAAGACTTCTGGAGGATGGTGTTGCCGCTGTCCTTGGCTTTGACATCGTGCACCTTTGCCTTCAGGGGCTTGCTGTCCCGGATCATGGGGGCGACGCGCAACCGGCTGAACTTTCTGGCGTCGTCGATGGTCGGGTGCACATAGAGGATGCTGCCGGGGTCTTGGTCGATGATGTAGCCGATGATGTTGAGCTCGAGCTCCGACTTGCCGACCTGCGACGCGGCGACCATGACGATCTTGTGCACCCTCGGATCCGTGAAGGCCCGCATGGGCTCCTCGAGGTACGGGGTGCGCTTGGTGCGCCACGGGCCTGCCTCGGCCGAGCTTTCGGGGGAGAGGCGGCGGTGCTTGTCGGCCCACTCGTCCACGGTCAGGCTCTCAGGCGGGGCGAAGCGTTTGATCGCCCCCGAGATGGCGGCGTTGAGCTTCGCGGCGGCCTTCTTAGTCGTCCGCGTCATCGGAGAGCTCGCTCCATCCCTCCCGATCCCTTACCCGCCGCGCATAGACCTCGGGATCGTATTTATAGCCGGCCAGCTCCTCGAGGATCTTGTAGACCTCGGCGCGGATGATGTCGGACGCTTCCGCAGCGGTGGCCGCGCTGGAGACATCCACGGCCAGACGCCCGGGCAGCGCCACGAGCATCGACCTGATGCTATACACGAGATCGGTCATGACGGCCTCGACATCCTCGCTGCGGTGCATGGTGCCCTCGAGCTCCTTGAGCTGGAGCGCGGCGATGTCTGCCTTGCTGCGCTTGAGGTCGGCCTCGGCCTCGAGCCGGCGCCCTTCGATCTCGGCGTCCTTTTTGGACGGCTCCCGGCCATTGGCCTTGGCCGTCAGGTATCTGATGTACTTCTGGATCGTCGGCAGCAGGTCGTAGCGGTTGGCGTTGCCCTCCTTGGTGGCCGTGATGATGCCCTCCTTGGTGAGCTGCTGGATGCGGCGGGGCGTCAGCTCGAACAGGGCCGCGATGGTCTTGCTGTCGACGAGCTTGGTGTTGGTGTTCGGCATGGCGTCCCCTCCTTTCTGTCGCGCTGCCGTGCCCCCACCATTTTCGTGAGGTCAGGAAAATGATCGGCGCAGGCCCCCGGGCGAAGCGAAACGGCCCGGAAAAACTTTTTGGAGTCTGCGCGTTTTTTGGGCTCGCCAGCACCGCAGGCGTTAGGGGTGCGTCACAGTACCTTCGGCCGCTCTGCGTGGCCGTGTGGGGCCTCTGTGTGCCCTTTGCGGCGCGTTTTCCTGCGCGTGTGTGTTGGCTGCCATCGCGTGCCCGGCCGCCTTGGCGGGCGTCCTGCTGGCCGTGGCGGCGGCCCGTGGGTCACAGGCCGAGGGCTCGCTTCATGTGGTGGTCGAGGCGCTTGGCCGTCTCGGTGTTGAGCCTCAGCATGATGGCCTCGTTGGTGCGGTCGCTGGTTATCATCTGCGGCACCGAGATGGTGGTCATCTTCTGGATGTCGGTGCGGGTCTTGCTCATGCGCTGGAATGGGATCCAGCTCGTGCCGTCGGCTTTGGTGTTGCCTGTCCCCATGAGGATCCAGTGAGACCGCTGCGAGTATGGCCCGCCCTTGGTGCGGGTGTTCTTGTAGCGGCCGATGACCTTCTTGCTGCCCTTGAGGATCTGCGCCTTCAGGGTGTAGCTCCTGCCAGCCGGCGGGGCCTTGGGTGTCATGCCGAAGTGCACAGGGGTCAGGAGCCGGCCCTTGTAGACGAGGGTGAGCTCCTCGATGGTCTCGCCTGTGATGCGGATGCTGCCCGCCATCTTCTTCGGCTTGCCTCCGCTGGACGGCGTGATCTCTCCCTTCTTGATGTTGTAGACTGCCGTGACCTCCTGCGCTATCCAGCCGGGGGCCCGGGCCTTCACGTCCTTGACCGTGTTGCTGATGGCCTTGCGGCCGCCGGCCTCGATGGCCTGCACGTCTGCGACGAGCTGCCGCAGGTTTTCGATCTGGATGGATATGCTGCCGCCCGCCATGGTTGTCACCTCCTTCAGGGGAAAAGAAAAAAGCCGCCGGGCTTCTTGTGGTTGCCCGACGGCTTTCTCGCTGTCGTTGTTCGGTTGTTGGGCGGGTGTCCGTCGGACGGCTCCCCGGCGTTGTCCGGGTGTCCGGCGGTCTTTCGATATGGTACAGTGTAGCACAGGGCGCTACTGCCGTTCAATGGATTTTACTGCCCTTTACTGCCTTTTACTTCCCTTTACTGCCGGGTCCTCTGTCTCCTTCAGGATCTCGGCCATCCGCAGCAGGGCGCGGCCGTGGGCCTTGTATGTCCTGTTCTGGTAGCTGTCTATCCTCTCGAGGTAGTCCTGCCGATCACTGAACAGGACGGCACAGATCCCGTCCCAGTCTGCCCGGTCGAAGTAGCGCAGCCGCAGCACGGCGCGCTCGTCAGGGTTTTCCACCTGCCGGATCATCGCCTCGAGGGCGGCGCGTTCCTCGCGCTCCTCGGCGAGCCGTTCCTCGATCTGCTCCTCGAGCTCCATCTTCCGCAGCACCATCATCCCGGTGCGGTCGGTCGGTGTGCCGGAGCCCCGTGGCATACCCGTCATGTCAGGGCCGGGCGGCGCGGCCATGGAGATCTCCATGCGGCCGAGGCGCTCGTACTGGTTGTCTATTTCACGGAGCAGGCGGGTGTACTTCCCGAGCCGCTCCTTGATGTCGTGAGTGATCGGCTTGTCGCTCATTTAGGTCAGGGCGTCACTCCTGTCCACCTCCTTCCTCGTCAGGGTCGAAGATCCCGGCGATTTCCTCACGCGAGAGCTCTCGGCCTTGACGGACGCAGCGCACATTCTGTTTTCCTGTTATCCTGATGTATCGCTTGACGATGACATCCGTGAAGGCCGGCGTCAGCTCCATGATGTAGGATGGCTGGCCGTATGCCTCGCAGGCGGCCAGCGTGGTGCCGGAGCCGCCGAAGGGGTCGTAGACTCCCCGGGCGAAGTCCGTGTTGTCGACGAGCTTCTCCAGCAGCTCGACCGGCTTCTGCGTGGGGTGCAGCTCATTCCCGGAGCGGGAGACGCTCAGGACGTTGCCGTAGCCCTTGTGGCCGTCGAAGTGCGTGGCGGCCCGGGCGGCGAACAGTATGAGCTCATGTTGCGAGCGCCAGCCGACGCCCATGCCCGGCGTGCCCTTATCCCACACGAGCTCAGACTTGACGCCGAAGCCGGCGGCCTCGACGAGGTCGAACAGATACACCCACATTCTCCAGTCGGTGAAGATGTAGGCATAGAGGCACGGGATGTCGGTGAGGGCCGCCCGGATCAGATTTTGGTAGCCTCGGGTGCTGAGGATGTCGTTGGCGATCTTTGGGGTCTTTCCGTCCTTGTGCTCGGTGCCGATGCTGCCGGTCGACTTCTGCGCCTCCTTCTGGCCGCCGGAGCAGTAGGGCGGGTCGGTCAGCAGGATCTCGGGCTTGGCCCCGTCCAGCAGCAGGGCGCGATCCTCCGGGTGTGTGCAATCCCCGCAGAGGACGCGGTGCCGGCCGAGGATCCAGAGGTCGCCATACTTCGTGACGGGCTCGGCCGGTGGTGGGATCTCGGCGTCGGGGTCTCCCTTGGGCCCCTCAGTGTGCAGCGCCTCGGAGAGGGCCGTCACGATGTTGCCGTAGTCCTCCTCGGTGTAGCCGGAGAGCATGAACGGGATCTCGCCTGTGTCGAGGTCGGCGAACACTTCCGCAAGGAGCTTGTTGTCGGTGGTGGCGAGCTCCGCGATGCGGTTGTCGGCAGTCAGGTCGGCCAGCTCCTCGGCCTCGCTGGCGTAGTCCTGATAGTCGACCGGCGCCTCGGCCATGTCGCCCAGCTCGGCGGCCATCATGCGGCCGTGGCCCTTGACGATGTAGCCGCTGCGATTGCTGACGGTGATGGGGCCGCGCCAGCCGGTGGCCCTTATAATCGACGCGAGGAGCTTGATCTGCTCCGGCGGGTGCTGGTTCGGGTTTTTCGGGTTGGGTCGCAGATCCTTCAGCGGGACGATGGCGTCGTGGGCGCAGAACACGGGGACGCCGTCGGCGTAGGCTTTAGGCTTCGCGGTGGTGACATACTCAGCCAGCTCGGGGCCGGCCTGCGGTTGGGGTTTCTCTTTTCCCATTGGTTTCCTCCTTTACCTGTTGAATATAACAAGGAGTATATGCCAGTTTCGGAGCATGGCGTCGAGGGACGAGTAGGGGCACTTGAGGCCGTCGTCTGGAGCGATCAGCACGACCTCGCCCTTGCGCTTTACAACGGTGACGGCATAGAAGCGGCCTGCGTGGAAGCCCATACTCCCATGCTTGCCGGTGAAGATCGCGCTTGCTCTCACGGTCGGCCGGATCCGCAGCTCGTTCTCCAGTGCCTTGCGTGCTTGGTCTTTATTCATGGCAGTCGCCTTCTTTCCATGTGCAGCGAGGGGTATCAATCGTTCTCGCTTTCGGCTCTTTTATGTCGAATTTCCTGTATTTTGACGCCCGGAATGTTCCGGCCTGCGGGCAGGTGGCCCAGTGCGGCCGGTATCCGGCGTCGGTGGCGTTGGCCCCGGGGACGATCTCGCAGCTCACGACCTCGCCCCGGGTGGTGACGACCTTGTCCTTGCCGTCCGGCGTGGCCTTGTAGTAGACCGGCGCCGGGTCGCACGGCATGGCCTTCCCGGCGGGCGTTTTGATCCACACGATAGGGGCGCCGCAGCCGCGGCAGGTTGCCTTATTCATCCGGGGCACCTCCTTCGCGGGGCTGAGCTCCGGCGTCGACCGTGCGGCTCCAGATCCCCGGCTCGTACTGTCCGTTCAGCCATTTGTGAAGGTTGGACTCTGCGTAGCTGTTGAGCCGGCCGAGCAGCCGGCGCAGTTTTTCCTCCTCGACCTCGTCGGTGCTGCGGGCAAATATGAGCCGGAGCTGGTCGAGCATGATCTGGACGTCCGCGATCTCCTCGATCACGTTGGCGATGGCCGCGGTGGTGGTGGCCCCGGGCGTCGCCCGTTTGACCTTGCAGAGGGCTTTGGTCAGCTCGGCCATCTCCTCGACGGCCATGTCGATTTGTGCGGCCTCCCCATAGCGGTGAATGGCTCGCAGCATAATGTCGCGGCGTTCTCTTTCGTCCATCATCTGCGCCCGGCCCTCCTTTCGGCCTGCTTGAGGAAGGCGATGCGCTTCTTCAGCTCGAGATCGCTCTCCCCGGGCTGGCGCTCGAGACCGTAGCGGCGGGCCTGCTCGTCGATGTTTTCGCTGCGCAGCTCCCGGCGCTGGCGCTCCTCGGTCTGCTTGACGCCCTCCTTCACGAGGACGACGATCAGGACGACCAGTAGCACGGCGATGACGATGGCCGCGGGGATCCAGATGGGAGCCAGCACCCACAGCCAGCTCCACGAGATGACGCCGGTGAGCTTCAGGATGATGAAGGCGATGGTCAGCAGCCCACAGAAGCCAATCCCGCCCGCGGTGCCGCTGTTGTTTCTGTTCTCATTCATGGTCTTTTTCCTCCTTTTTGCCGCCGATGTCGACGAGGCCGACGCCGACGGCGCCACGCAGGCCGCAGTCGGTACAGACGGCCCGAAGTCCGGGCTCGGCAGCGAGCGCCTGCCGGTGGATCTCGGTCTCCCAGCACTCGGCCCCACAGATAGGGCAGGTGGCAGGCTTCCAGTCGTCGCGCTGCGGATCCGGGATATGTGCCCGGGTCGGCATGAGCAGCAGCCCGCCGTCTCCGACTTCGTGCGGGACGAGTACGCCCGGATCGTCGTCGGGGATCATGGAGTTGAGCAGCTCGTCATACTTGTCGCCGATGGCCTTTCCGGCCGCCTTCCATGCCTCTCCGTGGTCTCTGTCCTCCGGCGTTGCTACATGAGCCAGCTCGTGCGCCAGCAGCTCAGGGGCGGCGCTGATGGGCGCCTCAGCCGAGATGCAGACGATGGGTGCGCTGCCGTCGTCGGGGAAGATGGTCAGGCCGAAGGCTCTGTTGCCTGACTCGTCACACAGGTCGGGGACGAACTGCGCGTGGTAGTCGATGCCGGGGTAGAGCTCGGCGAAGGCCCGGGCCACGATGGCCGACGGGTCGTTCATGTAGGGCGAGGCCATGGGGCCGATCTGCTCGTACTGCTTCAGGGCCGCATAGGTCTGGCGCAGCATGGCCCGGAGCTCGTCTTTCTTGAAGCCGCTGAGGGTCGGCCCGTTGAGGACGAGGTCGATCATCTTGTCGCTCCAGTCCTCCATCATGCGGGTCTCGCCCATATAGCGGGCGGCGCCGGGTTCGACGTCGACCTTCTCACGGGTGAGGGTCTTGTAGTCTTTCATCTGGCACCTCCTTTGAAAAATCCATCAGGATCTCGGTGGATCGCTTCGACCGTGTCCTTGATGCCGCCGGCGATGCACTCGGCCATCTTGGTCGCGGTCGCGGTTTCGGCGTCCTTCGCAGCCTTCTCGATGGCCGGGCCGATCTCCCACGGCTCGAGGCCGGTGTTTTCGTAGGCAGCGAGGCGTTGCACGAGCGTCTCCTTGGTGGCGGGGCTCCAGTAGCCAGTCTTGATGCCGTTGGCCCTTTCATGGGTCATGCGTTCCATGTGCTTGCTCCTTTCTGGAGGGCCGAGCGGGCCGCAGCCCGCCCGGCCGGTGTCCTTACTGCATGATGACGACCTTTCCGGCCTCGATCAGGTCGGCGAGGTTGGTGTTGAAGTAGTCGGCGATGTTCTTCTTGGCCTCGAGCTTCCAGATCCCGCCGTCGGCCTCGAAAAAGCCGATGCCCTCCTCGGGGTGCACGCGCAGCAGGAACTCGCTCTCGGGCTGCTCCACCTCGAGGAAAGTGCGGAAGGGCCGCAGCAGGACGCGGGGCTTCACCTCGACCAGAGCATTGAGAGCCACGCCCCGCCGGGCCTCCACGGTTTGCGTGACGCCGTTGTCGTTGGTGCTGGCGCTTTTCTCGTCGGTCATCCGGCCGAGCAGGTCGAGCAGGTAGGCCGTGCCCTCGTTGGGGATGAACAGGCTGCGCAGCTCGATCAGAGCGACCTCGCGGCTGCGGAAGCCGGTGTAAATGCCCGGGGCGTCTGCCTCGGCGCGGTAGAGGATATTGCGGGAGAAGTCGGGCAGGTAGGTGGTCATGACCTCGACGCTCTTGTAGCTCTTGGCCTGCACCATGATGGTCGTGCCGACCTTCTCCAGCTCGGTGCGGATCAGCTTGCAGACGCCGTCGAGGCCGCTGACGCTGATGGCCTCGGGGCGGTCGACGTGGGGCGGGATCCGGGTGAGGCGGCCGTCCGTGTAGGTCTGGCCGCCGATCTCGAAGGTTTTGGTCTCCTTCAGGCTGACGATTTTGTCGATCATTTTGGCGAGCATGGTGTTGTCCTCCTTGTATATGAATATTTATGCGCTTATGCGCGGGTGACGAGCTTGAGCAGCTTCGGGGCTTCCTGCTGCGTCCCGTCCATGTTCAGTTGACCGGGCACCTGCGGCACCATTTCGGCCACGACGAGCTCGCCGTTGCTGTCGCCGGTGACATAGAGCGAGGTGGCGACCGGGTTGGTGGCAGCGAGGGTGCTCTTGGCCGTCACCGAGACTTGGATCTGCCGGCGCTCGTCGTCCGGCGTCAGCTCGATGGTGAGGGTGATCTTGCGCTTGGCGGTGGCCTTGGTGTTGGGGTCGAGGATGTTCTGGATCACCTTGTCCATCTCGTAGTCGACGCGCTCCTCGAAGGCGCCGCGGGCCATGCGCATGATGCTGTCGCGGTTTTCGTTCATCTTGTTTCTCTCCTTCCTGTCAGGCCCCGGGGCCGAGGAGCGTCATCTGCTCTGGCCCGGTGGCGGGATTGTCGGCCGGATCGGCTGCGGGCCGGTCTGCCGCTGCGGTGTGCACCCGGGCCCACACGGCCTCGGTGGCGTCCGAGCGGGTGGCCTTCCTGCGGCCGACCGTCTTGAGGATCCCCATCTGCTTCATCTCGGTGAGGCGTGGGGCCACATAGTTGCGGTTGAAGTACGGGATCTCGCCGGCGGCGACGAGCTCCTCGGTGATCTCGCTGGCGGTCATTTCCCGGGCCCCGAGGGTCTCGAGGATCAGCCGGCAGCGTTTCTCCCTCTTGGGGAGCACGGCGTCATAGCTTTGGCGCCGGGTCTCCCGGGTCGTTTTGTCCATCGGTTTTCTCCTTTCTGGCGTCGGGTGCCGGGGCTTTGTCTCCCCATGCGTCCCATCCGGGAGCCGCCTCTCTGGCGAAAAGTTCGATCCGGGGCAGGTCGCCCATCAGCTCGACGATCCTGTCACGGGCCTCGGCCGGCTTGCGGCTGTGCTGCTGGACGGGAGAGAGGATGACGCTGTGCACGCTGGCGCTCACGCGCTTCGGCTTGCCTTTCACGGCGAGCAGGCAGATCTCGGAGTTGCTGCGCGTCCAGTTTCCGAGCCCCCAAAACAGGCCGGCGCCGGTTTTGTTCTGCTTCACCCAGTTGAAGGCGATGGTCTTGTAGGTAAAGCCCCACGCCTCGATCACCTCGAGGGCCTCGCGCAGCATGGGGAAGGTGGCCCACATAAAGAGGGCGCAGTCACTGTTAGCAATCCCCCCCCCCCGCGTCTCCGACGCCCATTTTCTTGATCTCCTCGACCGTCATGGTGCCGTAGTGCTTCGAGGCGGCCGCCCGGGTGCCCCTGTTCTGGTAGCCCCACGGCGGGTCGGCGTAGATGATGCTGTACTTCTTGTCGGGGAGCGGGATCATGGCTGCACCTCCCCGACGATGATGGTGCTCGGCTGCTCTCGGATCATCTGCTTCAGGCGCTCGAGCTCCTCGGGGCTCAGGTCTTTCACGGTGATGGCCTCCGGTGGCAGCTTGTCGAGGAACTTCACGAAGCCGGCCACGACCGGCACCTTGTAGGGCTTCAGCTCGTCGCGGGTCATGTACTTGCGGCCGTAGGTGGCGGCCATATCCCGCCAGACGGGCCACGGGACGCGGAAGCACTCGGTCAGGCTCATGGACACAAGGACGAAGGCAACGGCGCCGAGCTTGTGATGGTGTTCGAGGTCGTCCCGCTGCTCCTTGGTCAGGCGGTTGTACTCGATGCGGTCGTCGTCGGTGTGCTTGGCCTCGAACACGACGGCCCGGCCTCCCTTGAGGGTGCCCTTGTAGTCCGGCTGGGCCTGCTTGGTGTAGCAGGCGAGGAACTGGCCCTTGTAGTTTTTCGGGCCGAGGGGTTTCATGGGCTCCGGCGTCTTTTCGATCTTGGCAAGCCCCCGGTCGAGGTAGTAGTCGCAGGAGCCGGAGATCATCGCCTCGAAGTAGCTGCCGGCGAGCCGTGCCTGCTTGCCGCGGATCTGCGCCCGGATGTGCTTCTCGGCCTCGTATGGCGTCGGGTCATTGTAGCCCTCGGCGTTCTTCTTCGGGTTATCCATGGCGATCACCCGCCGATCTCGAGCCGGCTGCCCGGGTTTTCCTTCAGGCGCTTGGCAAGGTCGATGATGATCCGACCGTCCACCTCGATGCTGATGGGCCCGTGGTTGAGGTGCTCGTTGCAGCGGGCCATCGCCCGGAAAGCCGGCACCCGGATGATGACGCTGCCGGCGTCCTGCGGATCCTCGTCCCGCTTCTCGGCCTCGGGGATCTCGCTGATGGCCTTGAAGCCGTTGAGCACGGGGATCCCGCGCTCCCGGGCCAGCTCGATCTCGGCGGCCATGCCGGCGGTCGGGCAGTCGAGGCCGAAGGCCCACAGCTCGTCACACATGAGCACCAGCTCGCGGCCGATGCTCAGGCCCAGCTCGCGCTCGGCCGGGACGGTGTCGTCCATGAACTGCGTGAGGTAGATGTGCGGGGTGATAGGGATGCAGTCGCGCTCCACAGCGGCCCGGCTGAACTCCTTGGCCCGCTGGATGTTGTTCTCGTAGTCCCCGCGGCACGGGGAGCAGATGTAGACCTTTTTCGTGGGGTTATGTCCTCCTATCTCTGGCGCCAGCTCTGGCCGGTGAGGGTGATGGCCCTGCACATTTCCATGAGCCGGTCGATGGTGGCCCGGGCGGTCATGTCGTCCCGGGTCTCCCGGGGGGTCATGCGCTCGATCAGGGCCTCGGTGTCGTAGTTGGTGGTCACTATGGTCGGCAGGTATGCCTCATAGCGGCCGTTGATGATGTTGTAGATCGTGGAGATCGCCCACTCGGTCGGCGGCTCCTTGCCTATGTCGTCGATGACGAGCAGCGGGACGGTCTTGTAGATCTTCAGCACGCTGCCCTCGTCGGTGTCGCGCTTGGAGAATGTGCGCTTGATGCGCTCCAGCAGGTCGATCATGGTCATGCAGACGACCGGCCGGCCCTGCGCGATCAGGTGGTTGGCGATGGCTGCGGCGAGGTGTGTCTTGCCGGTGCCCGGCGGGCCTGCGATGAATAGGCCGTTGCGGCCGGGCTCGGGAGCCCCGGGCCGGGGTAGCAGGGTGTCGAAGCTGTCGGCGTACCTGCGGGCCGCCGCGGCTGCGCGTCGGTTGTCGTCGGTGATCTGGAAGGTGTCGAAGGTGCGCCGCAGGAAGCGGTCGCCCATGCCCGACTCGCCGATGATGCGGTTGATGCGCTCCCGCATTTTGCGCTCGGCCTCGGCCTTGCGGTTTGCCTCCTCCTCGGCGGCCTTGGCGGCCTTTTCCTCCTCGTAGGCTTTCACGGCCTGCGGGCAGGTGCACCTCTCGGCCCCGTAGGGCGGCCAGATGATGCGGTCGCCGAACTTGAAGCCCTTGTGGTAGCGCATGGCCCCGCAGAACTCGCAGGGGACAGGATCCGGGGTGTCGGGCAGGTCGGCGACGCGCTCGTCGTTGCTCCAGATCCAGCGGTCGCCGTCGTCACTGGTCGCTGTCGTCGTCGGCCGGCTTGAAGCCCTTGCCCCAGTCTCGGCCGGCGTCTGCATCCCGCTGAGGATCTCGCTGATAGCCTTCACCTGTGCTCACCTCCTCGCCGTTCTCCCAGTAGCCGCCGTTGAGCCATGTGGCCGGGTTGGGGATAAAGCGGCCATTATCCCGGCGCCACTGTTCGGAGTGCTTCTGAGCGTTGACGGCCTGCATGATGGCCTCATGCAGCTCGGCCGTCGGCTTGATCTTCCTCCACGCCTTGAGGGCGTACTGCTTGCCGACTTTCTTGGGGTAGGCGTTCCAGAACTCGTCAAACCTGATTTCGATGGGCGACTTCTTCCCCGCGCCATCCCCCTCGGCTGAGGGGGTAGGGGGTGTTACTCTCCCTTTCTTTTCTCTACTCTGGTCTACTCTACTCTTGCCGCCGGTCGTTGGCGTGGCGTCCGGCGGTTGTCCGGCGGTCGGCGCCTGGTCGTCCGGCGTATCGTCCGAGGACGAAGCGGCGGCAGCACGGCGGCGGGCCGACCGTTCTTTCTCGGCCTGCCGTTGGTCGATCAGCTTGCCGGCGTACTCGTACCAGTCGTGGATCTCGAGGGCGCCGTCCTCATTTTCGTCGATCCAGCCGGCCCGGATCAGCGTTTCGGCCAGCTTTTCGGGCTCTCCGTCCCACTGTGCCGCCCGGGCGATCATGCGCGGGGTGATGCCGGCGAGGTCTCCCTTGGGGGCGTTGTCGAGGGCCCACAGCCAGAAGGACACGAGCAGCCCCATCATGTGCGGCGGGGTGATCTCGAGCTCGTCGGCTGCGTCAAAGAGCTTTCGGTGGTCTTTGAGTGTTTGGTGCACTTGAAGCCATGCCACGGTCGTCACCTCCTTCTATGCGGTCGCGTGTCTTTGGCTCGTTTTCGGTCGGCCGCCGGTCGCCCGGCGGTCGTTCAGAATGGCAAGTCCCCATTGTCGTCCACCTCGGTGAAGTCGCCGGAGCTGTCCGGGTAGTCGGCGAAGTCGCCGCCGGTGTCCTGATGGCCGGCGCCTGCCCCGTCCTTCTTGCTGTCGCAGAAGTGGACAGAGGAGACGGTGATCTCGGTGGCCTTGCGGTGGTTGCCGTCCTTGTCCTCGTAGTTGCGGCTGGTGAGCTCGCCCTCCACGAGGACGAGCCGGCCCTTGGTGAGGTACTTGCTGACGAACTCGGCCTGCGCACGCCACGCAACGCAGTCGATGAAGTTGGTGATCTTCTGGCCGTCCTTGGTCTTGCGGCCGGTGTCGCTGGCGAGCCGGAAGCTGGTGATCGCCACGCCGCTCGGGGTGTATCTGAGCTCAGGGTCGGCCGTCAGCCGCCCTTGCAGTCCTGTGTGGTTATACATCAGCCTTGACCTCCTTGCTGGTTATGCTGCGCGGCAGCAGCGTCGAGGGAGTTGCAGATCTCGTCGTACTCCTGCCGGGTCAGGGTGGCCGGATCCTGCTTCTTGTACTTCTCGAGGATCCGGGCGATGGTGCGCTCCTTGGTCATGCCGGCGGCCTCTGCCTTCTTGTAGAGGCGGCTGAGCTGTGCCTCGGACAGGCGGCCAGAGCCCTGCCCCTGACGCTGCTGGCCCTGTCTGGAGCCGCCAGAGCCGCCCCCGGGGCCTTTGCTCTGTGCGCCGAAGTCGCTGTTGTCGGGGTCGTCCTCGCCTTGGTCGATGCTGAACTTCTCGAACAGGTAGTATTTCAGGGCGTAGGTGTGGGCGGCCCCCTTGGCCTTGGCCGGGTCGTCGTTCCAGCCGAGGGCGTGGACGACTGCCTCCAGCGTCTCGTCGTCGTTGTCGAGGTTGATCCAGCGGATCGTCAGGTCGGCCTCGTAGAGGAACATGAGCTTGTCGCCGTTGTAGGTCTTGGTCTGCATGGTGATCCAGTAGACCGGGTCGCCGTTCTCGGCGTAGCGCGTGGCCTTCTCGCCGATGACCTCGAAGTCGACGCCGAGCTCGTTCATGATGGGGGTGATTTTCTCCCATACGTCGTAGATCTTGGCGTACTTGTATTTGACGCCTTCGCTGTGCTTCTTCTTGACGATCTCCGGGCAGGCTTTTCGCATTTCCACGAGCTTCTGCCGGAGCGTCAGACAGCGGGCCTCGATGGGAGGGGCCGCAGCAGCGGCCGCCTCCGGCTTTTTGGTATCAGTTGCCATGTGGCACCTCCTTTAGATGTCGACCGTGAAGGTGGCCGGGGTCTCGTAGGCCGTGACGCCCTCCACGATCTCGCCGGTGCTCTGGATGGTGGCGATCTCGCCGGTGTAGGCGAGCAGCTTCTTCAGCTCGCCCCACTTGGCCGACTCCTCGACCTTGACGAGGTCGCCGTAGCCGTTTTCGCGCAGCCACGGCACCAGCTTGGAGTCGTCGACCTCGGCCTTGACGGTGCCCTTCTTGAGGGTCAGGGTGCCGGAGAGCAGCCGGTATTTCTCGGTCGTCTTGGTGGTCTTGTGGGGCACGGTGTTGAAGAAGTCGGCGAGGCAGGAGGTCAGGAAGGCGGTGCCGTTCTCCATGCGCCGGCGGGCGGCTTCGACCTTCTCCTCGATGGCCGCCTTCTGCTGGTCGGCCAGCTCCTTCAGGCGGTTGTACTCGCTGCGCTCCTCAGCGATCTTACGGATGGCCCAGTCGGCGCAGCGGTCGTCGGTGATGCGGAAGGGGGCGCGCTCGCCCCGCTCCACGGTGCCGAGGTCGACCTGCTCCAGCTCGTCGAGGGTGACGGCTGGCAGCACCTCGGCCGGGGCCTCTGCGGCGGCCGTCTGCTGCTCTGCGGCGATGGCTGCGGTGGTTTTATCGCTCATTGTGATTCTCCTTTCTGTCTGGCGCGCTGGCCTTAAAGGTCAGCATGACGCCGCAGGTGACGGGCTTGACGCTCTCGAGCTCGACGGTGTAGCCGTTGCGCAAGTGCAGGATCTCGCCCGGCTTCATATCAGTTGCGGGTCTCATTCGTTTGGGCTCCTTTCTGCGAAAAAGCGATGGCCGCCGACCTCAGCGACGAAGATCTGGCTCTCGTGCCATGTGCTCGTCACGAGCGCCGGGTTGTAGAAGTACATGACAGGGGCGTCGATAGCGACCTCGCCGCGGTCGAATACGGCCGCGACGGCGTCCTTGACGCTCTGCGAGGGGTCGGGGCGGTTAGATGTATAGCTGTAAATCTCGACGGCCTCAGAGGGCTGCACGCCCTCTTTCTCGGCCGCGTTGAGGATGCACTGAGCGACCAGCATTTGCCCGGCGAAGCTCTCGCCGCCGGCCTCTGCCATGACGACGCGCTCCACGGTGTCGCGCTCGCTGACGCTGAGGGGGTAGCGGGCCGGCGTCTTGGTTGGCTCCGGGGTTTGCGTGCTCGCTGCCGGTGTTTGAATTACGACTGCCGGTTGTTCTGCGGTCGGTGTCGGAAGGTCTGCGGCCGTCGGTCGGTCTGTCCCGATGGTCAAGACGGCCACGCCGATGCCGGCGACCATGACCTCGGCGGTCAGGAGGACGGCCGCCTGCCGGATCCGGGCCTTGGCACAGCGCCGGCGGCGTGTTATACTTTGAGTGCGGGATCCGTGAGCTGGCTGGCTGTCGGATTTTCTCGCGGGGGTCGCCCGATTGCAGCGGGCGGCCCTTTCTTTTGCTGCTTCCATGGTTTTCTCCTTTCACTGGCCCCGGGCCGTCATGAGGGCCTCGCAGGCTGCGATTGTGAAGTCGCTGAACGCGGTCTCCCTGACGGTGTCGGCGGTCAGCAGGACGAGGTACTCGTCGTTGTAGTAGTCGATCTCCGGGCTGCGCTCCCGGCAGAGGTCGAGCTTCCTGCGGGCATAGGGCTCGGAGCGTTCCCACAGGCTGTCGGGGATCCAGTGTCCGAGGTGCTCCTCGACACGCTCGCGCAGCTCCTCGCTCGTGATGGTGATGGCCGGGGCCATGTTCTTCACCTCCGTGACATCCGGGCCGGGAGCGTCTGCTCGGGGCGCGTGATGCTCTTGTTGAAGCCCTGCGGCTCATAGCGCACGCCGGTGATCCGGCGGCCGCTGACGCCGTACTTGGGGTTATAGCCGAACAGGTTGACATAGCTGCCGAGGTCGTCCCGTTCCTCGTCCATGGCCTTCAGCACCTCGAACAGGGCGAGCACGTCGTCGATGGCCCGGTGGCTGTTCTGCACCTTGTCCTCCAGCTCGTAGGCGAGGATCGCATTGGCGAGCTTGTGGGGGTAGGGGCGGCGGTCTTTGTAGACCGTCAGGCTGTCCAGCCAGTCGAGGTGGCCGGGCTTGAAGCCCCGCAGCAGCTCCCGCAGAAAACAGGCGTCAAACTGCGCATTGTGGGCGACCATCAGGACAGGGCCGGGCTTGACCAGCTTGAGGAAGCGGCTGACGGCCGTGCCACTCTGCACGCCCTCGGTCTCCAGCAGCCGATCGGTGATGCCGGTGAGGGTGACGATGTTCTCGGGGAGCCGCTCGCCCTCCGGCAGCCGGATGAAGGTGTCCATCTTGCCGGCGATCCGCAGGGCCCCGGCCTGCGTGCGTTCCACGCGCAGCGCCGCGAGCTCGATGATCTGGTCGTCTCCCGGGTTGAGGCCGCTGGTCTCTGTGTCGAAGATGACGAGGGCCTTGTAGCGGTCGAACAGGCTTGCGAGGTTACTCATGGTCGGCCTCCTTCTCCCGGATGGCTCGCAGCTTCCCGAGCAGGAACGAGACCTCTGCCGTGAACTGGCCCTCGGTGGCATAGGTGCCGCCGAACTGGTCGACCAGCTCCGCGACGATGATGGCTGCCTCCTGCGGGCCGATGCCGGTGTACTGCTCGTCTCCGTCCATGGAGATCAGGAGATCGGAGTCCAGATAGCAAGCGGGGCGCAGGCCGTAGTAGCCGTAGCAGGCGTTGCCCCAGTCCAGCGTGCCATCGTACCTGACGCAGCGGGCGCTATGCTCGTACCCATTGGAGGCGGTGCTGTACGCGGTAGAGAGCCACCACCAGTCGTCAGCGTTGGGAATTACATCGCGGTTGCGCCGGTACTGGTCAACGGTCAGCGAGAAGATGGTGACGGTGCAGGTGCCGTAGTCCTTCAGGCCGTCGTCGGCCGTCAGGTCGAGCTCAGTCTGGAGGAAGGCGTTGGGGCCCTTCACGGCGTCGATCAGGTTGTCGAGGTAGGGGCCGTTCATCCACTCTTTGCTGCTGGAGGTGGCGAAGTTGTTGCAGTTGTTCTCGTCAAAGGGCTTGTTCGGGATCAGGTCGAGGCGCAGACAGAGGGTGCGGCCGGCGGGATCGTGCTCCAGCACCACCCACTTCTCGCCGGCGTAGGGGAACACGGTGCCGCGGGCGGCAGTCTTGAGGGCCTTCTTCATGGTTTTGCTCCTTTCGTTGTCTGCGGCCGGTCGTTCTGGCCGGGCCGCTGGTTTGGTAATGTCTCGCCGGCGCGCAGCCGGCTCTCACAATGCGGGCAGATGTAGCCGCCGCGGGGGATCTGCTGGTATATGCTCACATTCCAGTAAAGCCCGCAGCCGACGCACTTGAACTTCACGAGCTTCCACCCCCTTCCGAAGCCAGCGCAGCGAAGAAGGCCCGCCGGATGCGGTTGCGGTATTTCTTGCGGACGCGGGCCCGCTTCGCATGGAGGGCGTAGTGGCGCCACTTGGGCGGGGCCCGGCGCAGCATGAAGTCGCCGAGCGTCTCGGTGAAGAAGTCCGCGAGCGTCCTGATGGCCTGAGCGGCCCACTCATAGAGAGCCTTGATGGTTTCCGTGATCCTGTCGAAAGCGTCGAGGATCCGCTGCACGGCCTCCGGGCTGAGCTTCATGTTGCTGGCGGCCTCTGCGATGCGCTCGATGGCCTCCTCGGTGGCGTTTGGGTAGCGGTCGGTCACAACCTCGACGAGGGCGGCGTGGGTGTCTCTGGCCTGCTGCATGGCGTTGTAGTCCTCGGCGGTCATGCTGCCGTCGTATATGTAGGGGTTGAGCTCGTCCTCCGGGCCATCCACCAGACGCTCGCTGAAGGGAAGCCCGGCCTCGGCGGCCTGCTTCCGGGCCGCCTCGATGTCGGCCCGGGCCTGTGTGAGGATGTCATCATCTGCGAGCGCGTTGGTGCCGCGCTCGTAGTGGTAGCGGATGCCGGCGGCGATGTCCTCGATGGTCATGTCGCCGAAGTGGCC
>ULRD01016075.1_pt1 | contig 42842 bp, 56 predicted proteins | sample 1955181 | NCBI WGS metagenome assembly ULRD01 (sample SAMEA4835675, study PRJEB28245) | human gut metagenome | biome: gut microbiome; material: fecal sample | place: Denmark | collected 2008
AGCGGACTTCGTCCGGTCCGGGCGGGGCGTGGGGCGAGACGGGGCTTTGCGGGGCGGGACACTGCGGCGGGACGGAGCTATGCGTTTACCGGCGTAGGACACGGGGCGCTGGGACATGGCGGAACACCTCCTTCTTTTCCAGAGCACTATATGCAACGGATGAAGGTGTTAGACATACAAGTGAAAGTTGGGAAATTATACTTGACAGCCGCGCCGTCAGGAAATATAATGGGAGGGCTGACGGGGTGTAGCGCAGCTGGTAGCGCGCTTGGTTCGGGACCAAGAGGCCGGGGGTTCAAGTCCCCCCACTCCGACCACAAATAAGAGATGCCCGCTACCGTTGTGGTTGCGGGTTTTTCTTGTATTCATGCGGGTTTTCAGGTTTTCTGGAAACACCATCTTTTGCCGAAGCGGTCAAAAAAACGCCGCTCATATTCAAAAATAATCAGTAATTTTCGATATGAATTTCGATATGAAAAACCAGCCCCGTTGTCGGAGCTGGTTTTCTTTATCTCTGTTCCTCGCACCACCACACAGTTTCGTGCCGCACCCCCGCCGTCTGCGCCTCCTCGTGGGTCATTAAGATGTCAACATGGTTTCCCCTCACGCCTACGTCCATGGCGATGTATGTCTTGTCTCCGATGATGACTGTGCTGCCGGTCGGTATCACGTCCGGGTCGGTCGCCACGCAGGAGCCGGGATATACCCACTGGCCGCTGGCGGTCAACACCCGGCCGAACTCGTCCTGGTTCATGTGCGCGTACTTCTCAACGCAGTCTGCACAATAGCCGGTAATAATGCAGTCCTCCAGCACGTTGCTTTTGGCCTTTATTGCCTCCCGTATGCGCTCGGGCTCATCCGGGGATTCTGCTGCTATATCGTCCGCGTCGCTGTCTGCGCTGTCAGCCGCTCCCCATTCTAAGCGCAGGACGGTGTTCGTAACCTCTACTGGAGTTTTGTCCTCTGCGCTGGTTTTCCACGGAGCGATCAGCGCGAAGATCAGGGAAGCCAGCAGGATCGCCTCCAGCAACAGGTGCTTGTGTTCCCGACGCACAACGCGGCGATACTCCGACCGCATAACCACAAATGGTCCGGGGCATAAGCCGAGAGCGGCGGCGCGTGTGATGTTGTCGCTCATAGCGTTATATATGATTTGTTCCCGTTTCATCTGTCTTTTCCTTCTCCTCATACAACGGACACCCGCAGTTTACAAAATCGGCGCAATACGGGCTGTCTCCGTTGAAGCACGCCCAAGTCCATTCCTCGTGCCATTTGCAGCCTACACAGCATTTGCTTTTCATGTCCTCACCTTCTTACTCAGTCTGTTCCAGCTTGCCGTAGCGGCGCTCTGGCTCCACCCTGACAAAGTGAAACCGCAACTCGCGCAGCGCACATAATACCTTTCCGGCACATGAATACCGATTTTGCGCTCCCCGCTGTCTCTTCCGCAGTGGGGGCAAACCTCCAGTTTCCCACGGGGCTGCCTGTTGTATGTATTCACCGCCAAACATTCCTTTCGTCATATTCTTGGGAATACTCACGGTCAGTCCGTGTATTCCCTCCACCTATCCGCGTAGCCCTTTGCTTTCAGCGTTCTCGCGTTCATGGTGTACCTGCGCCGCCGAAGCATAACGCTCTTTTCGTGGCAGCGGTCACAGTAGCCCTTTTCCGAAATGTCCTTTGACGCATCCAGCGCAATGTCATCGGTAGGCCGCACGATATACTCCTCTGCCATTTCTTCTATGCACTTGTGGCATAGCTTGGCGGTGCATATCTTGAAAATCGCTTTATCCATTGGGGAGTTCTTTCCTTTCACGCATCCTTTTCTCAACGGAAGCTACAGCGCGGAGGATGTCGTAAGTGTCAACCCGTGAAAGAGGGTCAGCGGTAATGACGTCCTTCCCGATGTATCTCGCATAGTCGTACTCCAATTTTGCCCCCTTGCTCACCTGCCATCCGTGCTGAAAAAGCACCACGTCCGCGCTATCCAGCATAGCAAAGCATATACGCATATAGTCTGCTGGCTTCATGCCCTCCGGCAGCTCCGCCGGGTTCAGGACAGTGTGACCCGCACACTGCAGCGCTGTTTCCGTTTCTTTAAACTCTGCCTTATAATGTGGATTGCCTGTGATACGTCCTGCTATATAGATTTTCATTTCTGCATTTCCTCCTTCGGCAGAATAACGACACCATCCTTCCGTCCAAAGCACCCACAGGACTTTTCGTAGCCATGCACCAGCACATTCTTCTGGTGCGGGCATCTACCGTAGTATCCGTCATCCTGCGACGTAAAAAGAGCGCAGTCCTTGCAGAAATTGCCAATGCCAAGAGAAACCTTCAGATCAGACACGGTTTCGTCGATGTACCGTTTCAGTCGTTCCTCACGGGGTTCTGTAAACCACTTCTTCTTGAACTCCGCAACGGACCGGTTCCAAACGCCCTCGCCGATGTCCCCAGAGTCAAACCACTCCCGGTTATGGAAAAGCCGCGCCATGTCCTCCGCCAGCTCCACCAGTTCCTTATCCTTCAGGCAAGAGGCGTATTCCTCAAGCTGCGCGTAAAAACAGTTCATAGATCCACCAAACATTACATTTCCTCCTTTCTCTTGCCGTAGGAGCAGAAGTCCTCCGGCTCTACACACACCGCATCGCCGGAATACCCGCGGGCATTTGCCTTTGGCTCCGTATGTAGGTAACACAAACCGTTTGGGTAGTTGCGATAGTGCTTGCAGTCCTTACACCGCACCACAGGCACGGCATCAACAGTTGTGGCAATATATCTGATAATGTGTGCTGCTTCCGTGAACCCTTCGGCAAGATTGTCAAGATGAGTTTCGCCAGAATCAATCAATTCTTTTGTCTTCTTATATTCAACAGCAAACGCTTTCAGGGCGTTGTCCGCATCACTCAGCCGCATCGTTGTCACCTCCGTCCATCTTCGCACCGCAGTTGGGGCAGTAGCTGTAAAATTTCCCGTACTCAGGGACGTCCCAACCGCACATAGAGCAAACCCTCCGAGTCTTATAACCGTCCAAGTTATCCCACCGTCCATGCACCACCGGGGCAACGTCAGCAGCAGGAATGGCGTTGATTGCCGCCTCAAACTTTTCCGCCGATAGATTAACGTCCGGCGTATCGTAGTAGACTTCCGCGACTGCATCTATCGCAGCTGCTCGTTCAATGTATTCAGCCATTGTCGTCCTCCAATCTGCGCCCACAAATCGGGCAGAACTTGATCTTAACCGTCATGCGCACTTGCTTGCCGGAGCTGATACATAGCCTCCACCCGCCGTACATAGGATGGGACTGCACTATATGCGCACTCCCAATTCCCTCACGGTCGAGGTGTGTAATGTACCCATCTGCATCTTCGTGGCAGAACTCACACCTGCTCATTGTCCTTCTCCTCCCCGTTGAACCACTTCCGCAGTTCGTGAGCGCACGAAACACACAGCTCGTAGTCGTTGTCGTTTATGTCGTTCTTAATTCGCCGCATACCGGCATAGGTGACGGAGTTGTACGGGTTGATCTCCGCACCACAGCGGTCACACACTTTCTTTGTTGCCATTGTCAGCCCTCCTATTCCATGCTTCGATTGCTTTTTCTTTGCTGGGTAGCCCAGATACTTTCATCTTCTTTGTGTGGAGGCCATCACCAGCCCTATATCTCCCACAACCGGCATCCCACCCAAAATCTGCTCTATCGTAGGTATCGTACATATGGATAACGGTTGCAACTCCACCGCACTCAGGGCAGCGCTTTAATTCATCCATTGTAGTTCCTCCTTGTCTCGCGTTCCATGATGGGCAGCAGCGTGTGCGCTCGTATCCATGTATACACCAACGCCCTGCTCTTTGCTGTGCCCATAGGTTTCTTTTTCGGTGGTAATTTACCGTTCTTCACAGCAATAGCCGTGGGATTGTGCTTGTGCTCCCCCATCATTCCACCTCCTCCACATAGCACCAGCTCTGGGGCGGGCGTCGAATCTGTAAGCTCTCGTTTCCGCAAGTGCCGTTGTTTTCCCAGTACATGGCACAGCTTTCACAATACCAACTATTCGGGCACGCTCGGCGGAACTCGTTCAGGTCTTTCGGCGCATCGTAGATTTTCAGGCCGGAGATATGCCAGCCGTAGCCCTGGTAATGTCCAAGATAGCCGTGCAACTCATCGTCTGTCATAGCCACACACAGGCCACACTTTTCTTCGGCAGCTTGCTTGTAAACGGATAGCCCCCCGGCCTTAAAAAGAAAATCCGTACTATCCTTGTCAATCTTGTAAATCCGGTCGCAGGTAAACTCACCGATGACCTTGCCGCATGAGCCACGCAGTCTGCGTGCGTCGTTGCCCTGTGAGCAATAGATATAGGCCTTAAACGGCGTTTCCAGCTTCGGCTTGGTCTTTCTGACTTCGATGGTCTTTTCGCCGCTGGCTATCTTCTCCACCCACTTGGGACGGATGCTCAGCATAACAGCCTTACTCATTCTTCATCGCCTCCAGTGCCTTCTCCGCCTCCTCGCGGGTCAGAAAAACCGTCTTGCCGATTTCCCCGGCGTTTATACCTGACAGCGATTGCCAAACAAACCCTTCTACAATGTCCCACTCGATAAACAAGCCAAACAATTCCACGCGGATGGCTTTAACTTTATACACACTGATCGTTTTTCGACCCGTTACTTCGTAAAGCCTGTCGCCCACCTTGCAAGGCGGCACCACCACGCGCTCGTCCTTGTCGGCCTCGGCCAGCTCCTCCAACCGGTCAAGATCGCAGCCTCGGCACAGTTGGCGAAGTGTCTCTGCGGCTTCGTGATCCATGTCGATTTCCTCCGGCTCAAGCCCCGTGTCCTCGTAGGCCGCGAGGCGTTCAACCAGACGGTCAAACGATGGGCAATCTATGCAATCCATGTCCACATTGCAGTTACCAGAACACCTCATGTAATGGTCGGTGCCAAGATAGTGCTTTTCCGTCAGTCGTTCCATCACTCCACCTCCTGCATCCAGAACTCTCGCCGACAATCACTACAATCCGTTAAACAGATGCACTTGTACTTCTCAGGTGTATCACCACCCACAAAGGCGGGACAAATACGAAGAACACCATCTTTATCCAGTACAGCATTAGGATATTGTTTCAGAAACACGCTCTGCCGCGTCTTGCGCAGGTGTGCAGCAGACCATTGCTCGACCAGCTCGACAATCTCCTCCGCGCTCTCCTGTGAACGCTCCTTAGCAGGTACAGTACAAAAGTCAGTCTTGTATACAGGGCAATCATCGCACTCATCAACCTTTGTGCACATACGCAGATATTCCTTTACAAACTTCACAGCATCCATCACATATCCCTCCATTTGCACCCATCACAGGCACCCTCGTGTGCTTGTTTGTACTTCCCGCAGTATTGACACAGCTCGTTGATAAGTGCTTTCCGGTCTGCCGCCAGTTTCTCGTTTGCGGCCATCAAACTACTATTGGCATCATCCAACTGCGAAATGCTGTTATAAAGATCCTTGAGTTCTTCCCGTGCTTTCAGCAGCGCCGCATTTTTCGCTATCAGGGGATCTTGCAGCTTTGCGATCTCCTCCGGCGTGTAGCCCGTGTCCTCGTATTGCTTCAGCCGATCCCACACCTTCCGCTGGGAGCAACACCCACCCTCGCAGAAGCTGCCGCCCGGTGTCTCTGTACACTGTGCAATGTCACAGAATCTTCCCTCAAATGTCAGCCTGTCCATCGTTCTCCTCCTCCACCGCCACGGCCTTGGCAAACTGCGCCAGTCCCTCGCTCATCTTCTCGATCTGCGCATCCCGCCGCAGTACGGTGTCCCGCAGGGCGGCGTTTGCCTGCAACAGTGCCTCGATGTGCCGCTGCTGGTTCTCGATCAGATCAGCGGCAGCGTCATTCTTCTTTTTGATACAATCCTCAAATGCACCATTCGGCTTAAAAAAGGCACATACGCCCTTAGAGCAGTCCACACCATAGCGTGGGCATTGCCGCAGCGCGGTCACGATCTCATCTCTTGTCATGTCATTCCTCCCCAAACCATTTTTTCGTCACGGCGATGGGAAACGGCTCGATCTCGCTTGCCCACCGCGCCGTACCTCTGCCGTGTATGCGCTCCCAGATAAGCGGAAAGCCCGCGATGCCATCAAACAAGCTCCCCAGCGTTGCGTCCTCCGGCAGATACCGCGCCATACGCCGCAGCATCCAGTCCCAGAATGGCAGGGCGATGGAGTTGCCCAGCGCCTTGTACCGTGGGCTGTCCGCACTTCCTTTCACTTTTATTTCGCGCCCGCGTTTATCTGTTTTAACCCAATCCCCAATATCCGTCCATCCGTCCGGGAATCCTTGCAGCCGTTCGCATTCCATCGGTGTCAGGCGGCGCACGACCATGTGCGTGATGGCAAGGTCTGTGCTGTCCTTAAAGTCCCGTTGCTTGCAACTGCTTGCAACCTCGGCGGCGCGATAATCTCCAAATCCGTTCATCTGGTATGTAAGCGGCACTTGATTGCCGCCTGTTCCCATTCGCGCTTGCAATGCCGGGACTTGCTCTCCGCACTCGCGGATGACGTCGCAGGCGTGTGTCATGTCCAGCGCGACAGCCGGTAGTTTTTGAGCAACAAACGTCTGGCAATGCATACCCGGCTCTGCTGCCAGTGCCACCGATTTCTCGCCAATATCTCTCACTTCTTCTCTCTGGTTTGTGGCAAAAGCCATCACCGCAGGTTTATTACCGCCACACTCAGCATTCAACGTGGGAGCTGTTTCTTCCTCATATCCGATGCTGTGAGCCTTTTCGCTGTTGCCCAGCTTAAACCCGGCGCACAATACGCTGTCCCTTGCCATACCGCCGTTCTCATTGGCATTCAGACTGTGCCATACGCCATCCTGATCGTACACTCTTGCGCTCTGCGCGTCCCACGGATTCATACACGCAACCTCCGCGCACACGGCAGGACGGTCTATTGTGTTCAGCGTGTAGCTCTCGTCCGCTTTCCAGCCCTTGCCGTTGCATCCGGCGGTATCGGCGCGGTCAATGCAGTTACCTTGCAGGCAGAAAATCGTCTGATCGTTGCCCGTACCAAGCGTTCCGCTTTTCTCCGTCTGCACTAACGCGCCTTTTCCTCCTCCGTCACAGCCCCCCCTGATGCGGACTGCATAAGAAGCACCTGCTTCAGCCGCTCCGGCAGGTCTTTCCCCCGCCGCTCCGCTCGCCGCAGGATGCCCAGACACGCTTTCGCGGTCAAATTGTATTTTGGCAGCGGATTCACCTCCAAAATCTGCGACAACCGAGATTCTTCGGCGACGCTGTGGGGTCCCCAGACGGATAACATTTCCTGTACGGCTGTCTCGGATGGTTTTTCCCCAGTCTTTAGCGTCGTGAGTTCGCCAAGCGATAGACCACCCATCACCGTCGATGGCTCCTGCTTTTGTCCATTTCCACTTTTCCGGCAGTCCAGATAGAGAAAATCCTGGTTCTGCGATACGCGCAATTTCTTCCAGCACGGCGTGGAAGTCTTTTCCTCTGTTGCTGCTGAATGCTCCGACCACGTTTTCCCAAACGAGAAACCGAGGTCGGACCATGTTACCTGTCCGTCCATTCCGTTTGTCCTCCGCTCTCATTTCTTTTACGATGCGCACCTGCTCCATAAACAAGCCGCTTCGCGCTCCCGCCAAACCGGCGCGTTTCCCAGCGATGGAAAGATCCTGTCTAACAAGGTGAACCACCTGTAATACACCAAATGGGTTCAATCTCTTCCCCATTTATTTTCGTAATATCGCCTAAATGTTTCACCTAAATCACCTCCTAATCTCCAAACACAACGCCGCACTCATCCTTCAGCACGTCCTTGATGTGCTTCCGCTTGATGCGGCCTTCGTTGATCTCCTGTGTGATCTTCTCAAGACATTTGTACAGGTACGCAATACTGTGGGTGTCGCGGCTGTCCGGCGTCTCCTCCTGGACGTGCCAGCCGCACTTGTCGATGAGTGCCATAGCCACCATGTCCATGCACTCCTGTGTGCCTCTGCGCTTGCCGTCCATAAAAATCCGGTCGTCCCGGCTCAAATGCTGCTTGCCCATGTGTCACCACAACCTTTCCTGCGCCGTATGCTCCGCAAACCGCTGCTCTTGCAGCCGGAAGTATGCCGGATCGATCTCGCATCCAACAAACTCAAAGCCGAGGTTATAGGCCGCTATTCTGCTGCTCCCGCTACCCAGATGCGTGTCCAAAATGCGCCAGCCTTCTTTGGCGTACTTCATCAACAGCCACTCGTACAATGCCACGGGCTTTTGCGTTGGATGTATTCTTTTCCCCTTTTCTTGCAACGGCGAGTAATAAAAAGTTCTCGCGGATGTATCGAAAGAAGTCCATGCAAATTCGCAAGATGCAAAAGAAATATCTTCCGGCTGCTTTTTGTCCCAAATAACAAATCCCCTACAAGGCGGAAGATCGTAATAATTCCCCCCCCATATTATTTGGTTTTTGCTGCATCTTTTTAATTCGCTAAAATACACATCACCCGGAGTCGCATCGTCCCATCTTGTTTCAGTGGCATTGTATTTTTTCAATCGACCACTATCATGAATGCTAATTCCATACGGCGGGTCTACGATGGCAAGGTCAAACGCCTTGTCCGGCAGCGTCCGCATATACTCCATGCAGTCGGTGTTTATCGCAATCTGCTTGCCCATATCAATACCTCACTCCTATGTAGTCCAGCACCCGCGCATAACCAAGGCCGTCTTTCGTGGGCTTCCACAGTCCGTCCGTGTCAAATGCCCCGCCGCCGATGCAGAACGTATAGTGCTTCGGGTGCGTCAGTTTCATGCGTTCAAAACGATTCTCGCCTTTTTCGAGGTGCGCACCGAACGCGCAGAACATACAGCCCGTCCTCTGGCATCCCGTGCAGTGCAGCTTGCAGTCAATCAGCGTCGCGCCGTAGTCGTTCTCGCCGTCGCTGGCTACGATGTCGCCGTACACGCTGGCGTAGGGGAGTTGGCGGTCTACGATAAAGCGAAGCACGTCCTGCTCCGTCCAGAAACTCATGGGCTTGCCCATAGGTCGCTTTCCCTCAAAGGCGTTGCAGCCGGTCGCCGTCCATGTCTGAAACCGCTGTCGTCCTTCTTCTGCCATCATCGCAACGATAGGTTTTTCACGGCTCTCGCGCTCATAAGTATGCGCCGCCCTTTTTTTCATAATGTGGCAACACTCCGAAGAGACAAGAAATGGAGCGTCAAGCAGAAATGCCCAGTTATCGCAGTTCCAGATGCTTTTGTTTCCATCCTTATCAAGCATTTCGCCACGGAGACGCATCATTCGGTATTTATTCCCCCTCCGCGCAAGCCAAACATTGTTTGCGACCTCCTTACTAACAATGCTGTACCCGTACTTCGTCACCGCCTGCCGAATGTTCATCTTCGGGCGCAGGCGGTGTAGGTTTACGGTTACGCGGGGAAACTCCCTCCGCAGCCACGCGGCGTACTCATTCACGAACTTCTGAATTTCAGGGTATTCCAGACCTGTGTTCACAAACACCAGGTTCAGCGGCCATATCGGCGTTCTGTAGCTTGCCAAATACCGCGCCGCCAGATACGCCAGCACCGTGCTGTCCTTTCCGCCGGAGAAACTGACGTAGCACTGCCCGCCCCATGCGGTGTACCACTCGTCCAGTTTCTCGTAGGTGGTCAATTCCTTTGCCGTCAAATCCAGCGCCATCAGTTTCCTTGCCGCCTCATTCGTCAGCGGTTGATTGGCATACACTGCGCACCACTCCTCTCGTAATGGTAACTATACCTACCATGTCAAACACCATTTTTGGACCATCTTGACTACACTCCACCAACCATCCACCAACCGCCCGCTTTTGCCTCACACCCCCACCAGCACCTCACCACAAACACCCCACCCCTCCGTTTCTAAACCACCCCCCCTACGGGCAAAAGAAAAGCCCCGCAAAGCCGTAGCTTTACAGGGCATGAGCGCTTGGGGAACATATTGAGGAACATTTAGAGGGGGAGGAGAGTACACGTCGCTATTGCGACGTCGGCGGGCCTGCCGATTGTAAACCACCCCCCACCAGACCGGGCCAGCCCATGCCGGAGGAGCTGCCAGGGCTGCCGCTGATGGTCATTTTTGCAAGTCTGCGCCGCCTGCCGTGGGGCGTTCCGTTTTGATTATTAGATATAATCAGAACGTAACCAAGATATTTTGCAAGTTTTCTTGCATTTTTGCAACTTTTTGCAAGTTTGACCTGTCGGCTCGATTCGCTGAACCATTCGGTGAGTTATTCGGTCATCCTGCCGGTGTTTTCATTTCGCCGAATCATTCGGTGAACCGTTCGGCAAAGCGGCACGGAGCGCCGGAGCAGGGGAACAAGCCGCGCCGGGTGACTCCTCTCCCCTCTCCCCTTCTTGGCGGTGCTTCAGTGTCTTCCGTCCTCTGCCTGCCGTCTCTGGTGGTGGCTGTCTGCTGCTGGTGGCTGTTGTTGGTGGCATTATATGACGATCTGCGGCAGGTGGCGGGGGCCTGTAATATTGTACGGTATTATATAATATTCAACCGCGCCCGGAATTAACGCGCGCGCACGCGTAGGGGGTGAAACGTGTATAAAGCACTTTCCCGCGTCCCTGCGCTATGCTGGCGGCGTTTTGGGAGTGCTGAAGGGTGGTTATAGCCGCAAATATATAAAATCGCGTGGAGGGGCGTTAAAATGCGATTATGACAGTTTGGCATTATTTGGGGCAGGATGACGGGATCAGAAAAAAGCAGCACCAGCGGCACGAATACCGCCGGGGCTGCTTTTTCTGTTGCCGGTGGGGCTTAGTCCTCCCCGGCGGCGTTGTCTCGCCGCATCTGCTCCCGGATGGCGCGGCAGATAAAGCCGTTCAGGCTCTCGCCGCGCTGCTGGGCGTGATCGCGGATCGTGTCCAGCTCCCCGGCGTATAACCGGATCAATGTTTTGTCGTAGGCTTTGGCCTCATATTTTGCTTGTGCTTTGGCCTGCGCCTTGCTTACTGGCATTTCTCGCCCCCTCTCCACCGCTACAAATTATAGCACAGCTTATATATTGTTATCAATATACAATTTGTACAACATTCTAACGTTAACTTTATATATTCCGTCAATTGTAATCTAACGTTAACATGATATAATAGTAACTGTAAGGCAGGGGCGCAAGCCCCTAACGGAAGGAAGTGAGGACATGGCCGAGGGCATGACAAATGCGGAGTTTAACGCATTTCTGGAGACGCTGGCCCAGCTGATCGAAGCGAAAGCGGCGACGCCGGAAGAAGCGGCCCAGATCGTCCGAGCGGCGAAGGCCAAATAAAAGCGGGTCTGCGGAACCCCTACCAAAGCGAACCGCAGACCCAAACCACAAAGGCGAGCGGGGAGCCTTACCCCCGCCGCCTTGATTGTAACCCATGTAAGGCGAAAAATCAAGGAGGAAACCCCAAATGGCAATTTTTTCTTACCTCGTAACAATCGCCGGGGCCGCTTGGCTGGCCTCCGCCGTGGTTCGGCTGGTGGAGTGGATCGGAGGTGATGGAAGACGGAGACGTTGACCCGGATTGCAGGCGCTGCGGCGCTGATCCACGCCATTATAAAAATGATTGCGCTACTCGACAAAAACAACAAATGACAAAAAAAGAAAGGAAGAAACACCATGAAAAACAACAACTATATCTGCAACTATATCTGCAATGGAAACTGCGGCAACTGCGACAACTGCGACTGCGCTTTTAATCCTGATTGCCAGCGCCTCTAATCGCTGTGGCGCTTCTGGAGGGGTTGAGCGCATCAGCCCCACCCAATGGAAATTTTGAACAGGAGGAACGAAAAAATGAACGAGTACAGATACACCATTAAGGACATCGAATGCATGAGCGCGGCGGATCTGGCCAGCTTCGCGGAAGAAGTGGAGACGATCAAGGGGCACGAGGTCTATTATATCGACTTCGGCGGCGCGTTTGGCTTTTCCGCCTGCGTCTGCGCTGACGGTCGGCATATCTATTATGCCAACGACTACGAGTTGCACCACGGCGGCAAGAGCCGGGACGAGCTGCGCGAGATTTACCGCCGGAAGCTTTCCGGGAAACTTTTCACGGATGAGGAGTTGCAGACCGTGAACAGCTACGACGACTACACCGCCAAATCTTACTATATCCGCAACTACTACGCCATGCGCCGCCCGTATATTTCCGCGTTTTTCATCGGCAGCGATGCGGAGCGGGCGGAGATCGAGAAGAAAACAGAAAAGATGATTTTTTCTCCGGTTTTCATGGCGTATTACGCCCCGGAAAATGCCGACTTTGTGAAGCGCGGCGCGGAGCTGCTGCGAGGGCTGGACGAGGCCGAACAGCGCAACAAAGAAAACGCGGAATACTGGAAAAGCGCGTTTCTGTCGGAAATGTATAATCACGAATACGGGATCAACTGGCAGGCGGACTATGACGTAATTTCTTGCTTTGGCAACTGCTCCAGCGTGGAAGACTACACCAACACGGGAAAGCTCTTTTCTGCCGCAGGATTTAACGAGATCCAGAAATCCGCATATCTGGCAGCGCGGCGGGAGTATTACAACCGTGAGCGGGACAACCTTTGACCGCCAGACCTTCAGCCCCGCAAACGCTGAACAGCCGCGCCGCCTCTGGGGAGTTGGGCGCACCAGCTCCACCCCATCGAGAAAAGTAAATTCGTTCCCTTGACACGGGGAACAGACTACACAACAGGAGGAACACAAAATGAACACCAACAAAACAGAATCCATCCGCTTTTTTTACAACGGCATCAAGGTAAACGGCGGGAAGTTAATCCGCTGTTACTACTTCACCGACAGCCGCAGCGACAGCGTTACAATCAGCGCCCGCGATTATGCCGACCTTCCCCGCGATATGTTCAAGGTCAAGAACGAAACCGACCTTTATACCGACTATTTCGACAGCGACAGCGCCACCCTGACCCCGGCGCACCCCCTCTATAAGTACGCCCGCGCCGCCGCTCTGAAGGCTGCCATGCGCGGCGAGCCGGAATATATTGCAAAGCTGAAGCAGTCAGAGCAGGACGCCAAGACCCCCGGCCGCTACCATTGGCGCAGCGCGGACGCCATCCGCGCCGAGATCGACCAGCGGCAAGCGCAGCTTGACCGCAACGCCGCCGAGCTGGACACTCTGCCCAAGGGACACCCCACCGCCGCCGACGTGGAAGCCGTCCACGAGATGAACAACGCCGCCGAGTCTGCGCGGCTGGCGCGTGAACACGCCGAACAGTTGGAACGCCGGGAAAAGGCCATCCGCACCCGCAACGAAAACCGCGCTTTCATCGAACAGACCGCCGCCGCACACCCCATCAAGGACGGTGCCCCGGTCGTCACCGTAGAATGGAGCGAAAACGGCGCTTTTGATGATAATATGAAATTCTCCGTTGCTGCCGCCGAGATCATTTTCAAGACGCTGGACGAAAAAATTTCCGCCGACCAGGATCGCGGCTATGACAAAACCAGCTTTTCCATTGCGTACACCGACGAAAACGGCGAACCGAGCACCTACGAGGGGCGTTATGATCTGGGCGACAACGACGGCGGACTGATTGCCCACATTCGCAGTTTCGGCGCGTTCCTGCGCGACAAGGGCAATTTCGGCAACGGCAAGCCCACAGACGAGGACAAGGAGACCGGCGCGGCCATCGTCGCCGTGGCCGACCTGCTAGAACAGTACACCGAGGGCGGGCGCGTGGTCTCCGTCATGCCCGCGCCCTGGCTGGAAGAATACCAGCGCCGCAAGGCTGAACAGGCACAGCAGGAGCAGGAACAGGCCCGCCAGGACTTCGCCGACATTCTCGAATCGGTGCAAATGCTGACGGATGAACAGTTGGAACGCGCCATTTTCACCATTAGCCCCACCGACGCGGAAAAGTTGGACGTCGCCCGGTTTTTCCTTCAGGAGCTGCACCGCCGCGACGAAAGCAACGCGCTTTCCGTGTTCCGCCGCTGGAAACACGGCGAGTCTCCCGAACAGCCCGACTAATCCCCACCGGGGCGGCGGATGCCGCCCCACCCACAAACACGAACAGCGCCCGCGGCGCGAAAATGGAGGTTCAAAGTGTATTTTATAAATGAAAAAGCGGGGGCAATGTCTACGAATGGCCGCGCCGTCAATTTTGAAAAAGGTTTTCCCGCATTATATCGGGCGCAAGGTGCAAATCCAGACAGGAAAATTATTATCTGGCGCGATGTAAGCAAAAATATCCATGTGGAGACCGTATATAATGACGCGGGAAAAATTATTGACGCCATCAAAAAATTTGAAAGCGGCAAAGAATACTATTGACAGCGCGAACAGCGCGAAAAATGGAGGTTTATAAAATGGCTATCAACTACGAAAAAATTCTGGAAAAGCTGCTGGCAGCGGTGGAGCGTCTGCCGGACGAACAGCGGGACGCTTTCAACTACTACACCACCCACGCGGCGGAGCTGCACAAGTGCGCCGGATATAACGCCGGTTTTGCCCTGGCAGACCTCGCCGCCGATCTCCGGGAGGGCATCGCCCAGCAGGCCGCGAAAACCGCCGGACGCGGCAACGCCAGAAAAGCCGCGCTGCATATCTTCAAAACCTCCACGCGGGACGATCTGCGCGGCGCGTGGGAACAGGACGGAAAGCAAATTTTGTGCAACGGCTATCTTGCCATCGCCCTGAACACGCCCCTTAACGACCTCCCCACGGCGGAAAACAAAACCTTCGACGCGCTGAACTGCATCGAGACAGCCAGCAGGAACAGCGGCGCATATCTGCCCGTACCCACGGCGGCGGAGCTTCGCGCCTATATCAAGCAGCGCGGCGCGGAGCTGAAGGCGGCAGGAATGAAGGAAAAATTCCCCCTGTACGACTTCGGCGACGGCCTTCCCGCCGTTGACGCCCGTTTCCTGCTGGATATTGTGGAAATTCTCCCCGGCGCGTCCTTCCGGGCATCCAACTACCGCCCGGATATTGGCGGCATCTACTTCGAGAGCGCGTACGGCTTCGGGATCCTGCTGCCGGTCCGCAAGGCCGCCGCCCAAAAATCCGCATGAACACCACGAACACCGACCAACAACGGAACAGGGGAGGCGCACCGTCTCCCCAGAAGGGGGAAACGAAAATGTATATCACTTTCATGGAAAACGGCGAGCACCGTTATTTAGGGCCATATATTACGATCACGCCGGACGGAGCGCGTCCGCTGCGCTCTGCGACTTATAAAGTGCAGACGGAAAACGGCACTTTCTCTCGCGTAAGCGTCCCGTACTATCACATGATAGTGCAATTTCCGGTCCTCGCCAAATGAACAGGAGGTGAACACCACCCCCGCAAAATCCACCTTGACACGGCAGATATAATCACCACAACAACCAAAAATCCACAAGGAGGCCACCGCCCATGTTTACCTACCACACCGAAAAAAACCGCTTCGGAGATGAACACATCGCCGTATTTGCCCACGGCTCCCAGATCGCCGAGATCAAGCCCAGCTCCTACTATGGCAAAAATGAGTACATCGTCAGCGCAACCACCGGCGACGACCGCGGCGACTATCTGGGCCGCGCCTCCACCATCGCCGGAGCGAAAAAGGAGATCCGCGACTGGTACAGCGAGAACGGCGCCGCCGTGGCCGCTGCCGATCTCCGCCGCCTGCCGTCCTTCAGCAACAGCGGTTTTTACCCCACGCCCTCCAAACTGGCGGGGAAAATGCTCTCCTGCGTGGACTGGGCAACTGTCTTTTCCATCCTCGAACCCTCCGCCGGTAAAGGCGACCTTGCCGACGCCGTTTCCCGCTTCGTGAATGATACCAGGAACAGCCGCCGCGTGTTTATCCACCAGCGAGAACCCTATATAGACTGCATCGAGCGCGACAGCGACCTTGCCGCCCTTCTGCGCGGAAAAGGGCTGCTTGTGGTCCACGATGATTTTCTCACCTTCCACACCCGCAAGCAATATGACCTCTGCATCATGAATCCGCCCTTTGACAACGGCGACGAACACCTATTGCACGCCCTCTCCCTCATGGAGCGCGGCGGGCAGATCGTGTGTCTGCTGAACGCGGAAACCATCCGCAATCCTTACACCAACCGGCGGAAAGTGCTTGTGCAGAATCTACGCGAACACAACGCCCGCATTGAATTTATCGAAAATGCGTTTGCCCACGCCCAACGCCCCACCGATGTGGAAATTGCCATGGTCTATGTGAACATCCCCCGCAAGGAGAACGCCAGCGATATTCTTTCCTCCCTGCGCCGCGCCAGCGAGAACAGCACCGAAAACAGCGAACAGGCGGGCTATCTGGCCTCCGCCGATTGGCTGCAAAACATGATCGACGGCTTTGAATTTGAAGCAAAATTGGGCGAAAAAATCATCAACGAGTTTTCCGCCCTGCGCCCCTTTTTTGAAAGTGGCGAAAAATACTCAAAGCCCCTTTTGTCGCTGGAGGTCGGCGTCAAGAACCCCGGCAACAACGCCTCCATGTTGAACGCCTATTTATACGGTCTCCGCGCCAAGTATTGGGGGAACCTCCTGCGCCGCCCGGAGATTACCGACAAAATGACCTCTGCCATGCAGCAGGACTATAACAGCAAGATCGAAACCCTCTCTGAATACGACTTTTCCCGCTACAACATCGAGACTGTCATGCGGGAGATCGCCCACCAGCTCTCCCGTGGCGTGGAGGAATCCATCCTTGACCTGTTCGAGAAGTTTTCCACCAAGTATAGCTGGTATCCCGAAAGCGAGAATAATATCCACTATTATAACGGCTGGGCGACGAACAAGGCCCACAAGGTGGGCATGAAGGTCATCATCCCCTCCAACGGCTGCTGCTCCGATAAATGGCGAAATGAAAAACTGGACACCTACCGCGTGAACAGTCTGATTTCCGATTTGGAACGCGCTATGAATTATCTGGATCGTGGCGAAACATCTTTCCGTATGCCTGTGGATCGCGCCGTCCGCATCGCCAACATGAACGACATAAACAAGGCGGATTTCACCTATTTCACCTGCACCTTCTACAAAAAGGGCACCTGCCACATCAAATTTAAGCCGGAGGCATCCCGCATCATCGACCGTCTGAACATCTTCGCCGGTCAGAAAAAGAACTGGCTGCCGCCCACCTACGGCAAAAAGCACTACGCCGACATGACCGCCGAAGAACAGGCCGTCATTGACGATTTTCAGGGCGCGGAAAGCTACGAAAAAACCATCTCCGACCCCTCCATGCTCATCACCTCCGGCAGCGCACTTGTGGCCTTGCCCGGAATGTGAACACCCACCTCCGCAAAACTCCCCGTTGCACCCCCAGCAAAACCGTGATAAAATTAAGCAAAAGTAAATTTTCGAGGAGGAACACACCATGAACAGCATCAAGGAGATCACCCCCGTCGCCCACTGGTGGAACGCCCAGCCGTCCAACGATATGCCCATCTACGACATCAACGGCGTTTTGTACTGCGCCGACGGATGGAACGGCGAGGCATATCTGCACTCGTTCCGCGTCCTGAACGCCTACGATCTGGACACCGAACACCCGCAGGAGGTGGAGCTGTGGCCGGTCTACCGATTCCAAGCGGAAAATCGAAAATTTGACGAGGGCGACGACACCGCCGCCGAGATCGTCAGATTTGAAGTCCACTGAACAGCCGCCCACCCATCGACACGCGCACCCCGCGCCCACGCTCGACAAATACTACCACCCGCCGGACGTGGGCGCGTTTCCCCTTTTTTTGTGCGAACAGCGCACATCGAAAATCCCACAAAAAATGGAAAGGAGAACAAAAATGGCCCTCATTACCTGCCCGGAGTGTCACGGTCAAGTCAGCGACAAGGCCGCTGCCTGTCCCCACTGCGGCTATCCTCTTCCCCTTGCGGGAACACCCACCAGCGAAAACGTCCCGCCTGCTCCTGACCCTGAAAAGTTTTGGATCGAACGCATCAAGGGCGGATGGGTTTACTTCCACTGTCCCTGCGGCAAAACAGTGGATAAGCCGTACTCAATGGTGACGCGAAATGGCGACACGAGCTACACTCTGAACGAAAAACTCATTTGTCCTTTCTGCAAAGCCGAAGCAAATGAAGGTGCAGAAATCTACAGGCCGCCCGTCGATACATCCACAGTCAACCCAAGGTATTCCGGCCTAGGAGTCTGTCCTTGCTGCGGGAAAACCAACATTCAAGCCGTCAAGAAGGGCTTTGGTCTCGGCAAGGCCGCTGTTGGGGGTCTATTACTCGGCCCTGTCGGTCTGTTGGGCGGCGCAATCGGTGCAAATAACATCCAGTTTGTTTGCCTTTCCTGCGGTCACAAATGGAATAAATAAGCAAAACCCCACACGGCATCAGCCGTGAGCGGAAAGGCGCTATATCCGGGCGACAGCTGAAGAAAAAAGCGTATCATGGATTTCTGCGATGACCACAAGGTTTCCGCGCTCGACCTGATACGCAAGGGAATGGACGCTATAAAAAAATAGAACAATCGGTCAGCAGTTTGGCGACGGCCCCGATTGTTCTATTCTCCAAAGCCGCACGGGCTTCGTCTAAATCTCATTATAGGCGACGCCCCTGCGAAAGTCAACCGCTTTCCGCAGGGGATTTTTGCGCCCATTTTCAAAAATCCAAAATGGTGTTTGACATGGTAAGTATACTACGCAGTAGAACAAAAGAAAGGACATACTGTGCATGATCCCCCACAACATCTGCATCGGCGATACCGTCTCAAAGCGCATCGAGGCGCTGAACAGAAGCGCAACGGGTACGGTGGTCTACATCCACCCCCTGCGCCGGTTCTACATAGCGCGTTTTTCCTTTGGGAATACCGCGTTTCTGGAGAGCTTCAAGTCCTGATCGAGAATTTGCCAAAATTTTCGGAAAAGGTGTTTGACACGGTAAGTAAGATATAATTACACCTCTTTTCTCAACAACGCAAGCTCCACCCCGTAAGCAGGAGCTGTGCCGGTGACGCGGCTGCAAACGCGCCCGGTATCTCCGGTTGGATTCCGGCAGGGGAAAACCATACAGACGTAGCCAAGCGGTAAGGCAAGGGACTTTGACTCCCTCATTCGCTGGTTCAAATCCAGCCGTCTGTGCCAGATGTATGCTACCGCATTGCGGCACCACGGAAGGGCAAGACCGCTACAAGGGGCTTTCCTGTGCGCTGTACGAAAGCGGCAGGACGAAGTAATTTATTTATTTGGCTGGCTCCGGCTATGAATGAAGAAACGGATGCGACCGACGTACCGGCGCAGGACTGAAAAGTTCCGTGGTTGGTTCGGGTGCCGGCGTGTGCGGCGAAAATCCGAGGCGAAACTTGTAGATGTGGAAGCGGCGTGGTGGCGGCTGTCTTTGGACAAGGCCGCCGTGTAGGTCAGTAGCCATCCACACCGGCACCCCGCCAACTGTGTCCCCGCAAAATTTGCAGCGTTAGTGTTCAACGGTCAGCACACCAGCCTTCCAAACTGGGAGTGGCGGTTCAAATCCGCTACGCTGCTCCATGCCCGCCAGATGGATGACTTCCCCCATCTGGAATGAAACCTCCACATCTGGCAGTGGTGTCGTCGGGTCGAACAAGCCGATAGCATGATTTGGGCGTGACAGCGAACGGAGGAACGCCCACCCCCCTCATCAGGGAGGCGGGATCGCTACCCGTCCCGTCTCCCGCCATCTGCGGAAGCGCCGTAGGGGCAAGTGGAAAATCGCCACATTCGTCCACCTTTCGGTTCACCTCCATTGGGTTCTTGTTCTGCTTACGTGGCGAACCGCCGCTTTCGTGGGTTCGATTCCCACCTTCCGCACAAGGGGCGCACAAACGCCCTGCTTTCGTAGTGGAGTTCCTCAATATGCTGTGGCCGTAAGACGCAGCACCGGGTTTTCTTCTTTTTTCCCGGCTCCTGTTGGAATACAGGCAGGCCAACTCCTTTCAAACGGCGGCGCGGTGCGAGGCAGGCAGCCGCGCCGCCCATACGGGGCATTAGCTCAATCGGCAGAGCAGACCGCTCATAACGGTCCGGTTCCGGGTTCAAGTCCCCGATGCCCCACCAGCCACAAGGCAAAAAATCTACACATAAAACGCAAGAAAGGAGGCACATTCCAATGACCAAGAGCGAATTTGTTGTCACTCTGGCAGTAGCGTCCGACCTCACGAAACAGGAAGTCGAGCGCGTGATCGCCGCCGCTGCCAACACCCTCACCGACGTTATGCGCAGCGGTGACAGTGTGAATATTCCCGGACTCGGCATCTTCACCAGCAAGGAGCGCCCCGCCCATACGGGCCGCAACCCCGCCACCGGTGAAGCCGTGGAGATCCCCGCCAAGCGCGTGGCGATCTTCAAGCCGTCCAAGCTGCTCAAGGACGCCGTAAAGGGCTGATCTCCGCCCGCCTCATGTGTAAAGTACGAAAAGAATCCCCAGGATGAGCCGGACGGCGCCGCGCCCTCCGGCTCGTTTTGGAAACGGATATTCCGTTGTGTTTTGAATATTTCCTATAATCCGCACACAAACCACGAAAGGAGTAACCATGATCTACTTCGACAACGCCGCCACCACGCCGGTGCTGCCCTGCGCGTGGAACGCCATGCACGTTGCGCCGAAGGGGAATCCGTCCAGCATCCACGCCGTAGGGCGGGTGGCGAAAGCCGCGCTGGAACGGTCCCGCACCATCATCACCCAGTGCATCAACTGCGCCCCCAGCGAGGTCTACTTCACCTCCGGCGCAACGGAATCGTGCAACTGGATGGTCAAATGCCTCCGCATGGAGTCCGATGGCATCATCTACAACGGCACCGTTCACCACGCCGTCAGCGAGGGCATCCACGCCTATTCTTCCCCCAACGCGCCCCGCGGCAAGTCCTCCGCCGTCCTTTCTCTCGTCAACAATGAAACCGGGAAGATAAGCGATGTAGACGCTTTTTGCCGCAAAAACAGGCCCATTCGCGTCGCAGTAGACGCCACCGCCGCCGTCGGCCACATCCCCATCGACTTCCGCGCTCTCGGCGCGGACTACATGGCCTTCGGAGGCCACAAATTCGGCGCTCCCAAGGGCATAGGCGCGTTGATCGTCCGGGAGGGGTGTCCCATTACCCCCTTGCTCCACGGCGGCGCACAGGAGCGCGGTATGCGCGGCGGAACGGTGTCCGTCCCGCTGGCCTGTGCGATGGCGGCGGCGCTGGAATGGCACACCACCCACATGGAGAAAAATATCACCCACCTCATCAACCTGCGGGATCGCCTTTTGCACCGTCTGACGGAAAGCGGCGTGGAATACCGGGTAAACGGCGGTAAAAATGTCGCCGCCCACATCCTGTCCCTCACCTTCCCCGGCGTCTACGGCGCGTCCCTTGCCGCCGCCCTGAGTGACCACGGCGTCATGGTGTCCACCGGCTCCGCCTGCTCCAGCGGCGAGAATCGCGCCTCGGAAAACCTCATCGCCAGCGGCCTCACCGAAGAAGAAGCCCTGTCCACCGTCCGCTTTTCCTTCGACTGTCAGAATACGCCGTCCGAAGCGGGCGAGGCGGCGAAAATCATCGCCCGGCTCATCCCCCATCTGAAACACTGAAAGGAGATCACCATGAACCTTGTCACCAATGTCACCAAGCAGGAATATTCCTTCCGTGTCCGCCGCAAGCGGGACGGCGAGGAGTTTACCATGCTCATCGAGGCGGAGTCCGAAGCCGCCGCCAAACTGCTGCTCCCCGACACCGTGGAGCTGTTGGAAAAGCCCTAAAATCGCCCTCGGAATAAATCTTTCAAAAAAGTGTTGACATTTGTACCCCACAATAGTATATTGTTTGTAGGGTACATAGAGAGTGAGGTGAACCTGTGAAAACCCTGCCAAAAAGACCGCGCAAGGATATTGAAAACCCCAAAAGCAAGTTTCTAAAAATGCGGGCTGACGAACGAATGCTTTCCCTCCTCGAGGAAAACAGCCGTATCACAGGAAACACAAAATCGGATGAAGTCCGCATTGCCATTGAGGAAAGAAATATACGTCTGAAGCGGAAATAAAAAAATACCGCCGTGCTGCCAGACCGGCAAGTTCGTCAGCACAACGGTATCTGCACCACAGAGCGAACTCCGATGGTAAATCTATACTACCACAAGCGTTTGCTCCATGTCAAACGAAAATGAAAGGAGCATTTGCCATGACCGAGCTTTTGACCATTAGCAACGGCCAGCCCACCGCCAGCAGCCGCGACATCGCGGAGCACTTCGGCAAGCGGCATGACCATGTTATGCGCGACATTGACGAGATCGTGATGGGTCTCCCCAAAATTGGGGACACCCCCATGTTCTTCAAAACTACCTACATCCATCCGCAGAATGGGCAGGAGTATCCCATGTACCTAATGAACCGTGACGGCTTCACCCTGCTTGCTATGGGCTTTACCGGCAAAGAAGCGTTGGAATGGAAAATTAAGTACATCAACGCCTTTAATGCCATGGAGCAGGAATTGCGCTCCCAGCAGAAGGGCTTGACCGAAGCGGATTTCTCCGCTCTGTCCTACGAGGCCCGCGCCATCATCAAAATGGAGCTTCAGCAGAAACAGCAGGCAAAGCAGATCGCTGAACTGACCACCCAGCAGCAGGAAACACGCACGATGGTGAACCAGACACTTTCTGCTATCACCCGTCCCTCTACCTCCGATGCAGAGGAATGGAAAGAGGAAATCAACCACACCATCCGTCAGATGTGTGAGGAATACGGTCTCAACTACCATACCACCATCGGTGAGATGTACGCCGAATTGGAAAAACTGGGTGGTGTCAACCTCAGCGTCCGGCAGAAAAATCTGCAAGCGCGTATACGTCGCGGCGGTGCTACCGTGGCCGAATGCCGCCGTATAAGCAAACTTCACGTCATCTCGCAGGAAAAGAAACTGCGCTGGTTCTACGAGGGAATCGTCCGCGCCTACCGCGCCCAGCTTGTCACCTCCCGTATGCGCTGACCCCTGCGCGTCCGAAATGCGGACGCGCCCTGGCCCCCATTTTGCGCCGACGAAATTCGTCGCGTTGCCGCCTGATTACACCCCGTATACCCGCATTCACATCATACACCATTTATACAATAGGAGGTACATATACCATGACAGTCCGTGAAATCTGCTCCGTTTTGGATATCGGCGACGGCGTTACGCCTAACATCGAGCTGACCTTCGGTGCCAACGGCGTCCCCTTTACACCCGCCAATGACCTTGAGATGATGGCCTACGGCGATTTTCTCATCGACTCCTGCCACGTTTGGGAGGGCGGCGTGGAGCTTGTCCTCATGCAGCAGTTTGTCCGTGCCGCCGTCTGATGCGCCATCGCGGCAAACACCACACATCAGGAAAGGAGGTCTGATCCATGCCGCGCACCTCTGCCCCGGAACGGCGCTTGGCGGAAAGCTCGGACGCCTATTTGAAAAACTGTGCGTCCGTTGGCCTTTCCCCCCGCACCGTCCATAACTATCAAAAGACCATCGAGGACTTCATGAATTTTTTCATTGAGTCCAAGGAAAACTATACCGACCCTGACTACGCCACCATCCGCCTGTGGCGGGACGCGCTGACAGAGCGAGGCTGCTCCCCTACCGCCGTCCGGCAGTATCTGACCCGCCTCCATGCGTTCTTTGAGTTCGCCTGTGACCCGTCCTGCGGCGGCTGGTACAAAACGAATCCCGTCTCCAAACGCCTTTTTCCCAACACCCGGCGGGAGGAAAAGCGACCCTATGACACCATCCTCACCGACGCGCAGGTCATGCGTCTGTGGAGAAACGACCGTCCCGGCTACGCCCGGACAGCCACCTATCCCCGAAACTATGCCATCGTGATCCTGCTCCTGACCACCGAGCTTCGAAACGCCGAGCTGCTGCACCTGACCCTCGCCGACCTGCATTGGCAGGAGGGAGAGATTTTCGTGGAGCGGGGCAAGGGCAACAAGTTCCGCCGCGTGGAGTTCCCGGAGATCGCCCAGTCCGCCGTCCGCATCTATCTGGCCAGCGGCATACGCCCCCGCGGCCTGCCCGACACCGCGCCTCTGTTCGGCACCACCAGCAAAAAGGGCGTTTTCGGCACCAACGAACGGGACGGTGCATGGACTTTCGGATCTGCGGAATGGCTCTCCGCCCTTGTCATGCGCCACGTCAAAGCCGTCACCGGCGTGAACAATGTCCGCACCCACGACCTGCGCCATGTGGGAGCGCGTATCGACCTCAACAGCGGTATGCGGCAGGAGGCTTTGCAAGCCAAACTGGGACACGCCTCCCCCGGCACAACGCAAATCTACTCCGGCAAGCTCATGGGTAGATCCGAAACCCACTCCACCGCCCTCGTCCTCGAAGCCCGCGACCGTCAGGCGGCTATCAACGAGGAATTGCTCCAGAACGCATAGAAACGCCCTCTGCGGCGTTTCTTTTTTGCCCGCCCGTTTACCCTCATGCAGGAAGAAAAGCTCCCCTGTGACGCGCTGTGCGCCGCAGGAGAGCCTTTTTCGTTTTACTTACTCAGCAGCTTGCCCCAAGTCCCCTTCCCAGCGATACCGTCAGCGCCGAGGCCGTACTTGGTCTGGAACTTCTTCAGCGCCGCTTCCGTGCCGCTGCCGAAGTCGCCGTCCGCACCGGCACGACCGCAGGAAAAGCCGTAGGCGATCAGCGCCGCTTGCAGGGTCTTCACGTCCGCGCCCTTCATGCCGCGCTTGAGCATCCGCACCTGCATATCCAACTTCTTCTCGTCCTCCTTCTTCTCTGCGGGATCGTCCCGCTCACCGTCTTTCCACTTCGGGCGACCGTAGCCCACGATGTTCCACGAGCCGAGGCTATACGACTTGCGGAACACCCCGCCGCCGTTGACTACCACGCCGCCTGCGCCGGAGGTGTTGCCCTCGATGGTGTACACCGTCGTGCTGTCCACCGCCACCACGCGCCCCACATGGGCGTAGCGATACCGGGACGTGCGGAAGAAAATAAAATCCCCCACCTGCGGCTGTACATACCACGCACCGGCGCTGCGGAAATACCACGCCAGCCACTCACAGTTGTACGCCTTGCACTTGGACGGCACCGGCAGGTAGAACCGCTCCCGCGCCTCTGCCGCGCCGGACAGGTGCAGCTCCGGCCAGATCGCCAGACTGCAGCACCACGCCTGTCCCTGATACCGTGCGTCGTTGATGCCCGCCGCGTCAATATCCCGCGTATACTTGGTGTAGTTGTTATACCCCGCGTTGGCGGTCTTGCTGTCCAGCTGGGCGTTGGACTTCTTTTCCAGATAGCCTACTTCGCCCTCCAGCAGCTCCACCACTTCCCGTACCGTCGGCATGGCTCACACCTCCAGTTTGTTGTCCTTGTGATACTGCGCCGTAGAGATGCACAGCACCGCGCCGAGGAACGTGTCCACGGCGGTGATGGTGGTCACCACCTCGTCAGCGTAGGGCCACGCCCACACCGCCGCCAGCGCCGCGTACAGCGTGGCCACGGCGGGCATGACGATGATGACCAGCCACTTGAGGATGTCATATACCTTGTTGTTCAGCTTCATAATTTCTTTCCTTTCCGGCGCATCTGCGCCTGCCTTTTATTTCCCGCTCTTGAGCAGCGCCGCCGCACAAAAGCCGATGCACGCACCGATCACGATGTGTAGAATCGCCATTTTCTTACACCTCACTGTATGCCCTATCGTATGGGCAGCTTCCGCACTTCCTCCATGACCCGCCGCGCGCTGCCGTTGCCACCCATCTTTTCATACGGCTCGTAGAGGTACACCTGCAAATTCTCATACTCGTCCTGTGTGACGTAGCCCCGCTCGATGTACGCCATGCCGAGGTGAATGATGCGGTCATGCGCCAGCCCCACCAGCATCTTCCGCTCCGCATTGTTCTTGTCCGCCCGCTTCGATACCAGCGCCCACAAACCGCTGCTTGTCAGCAGCGCTACGATCAGCGGTACGCCTATGTTCTCCCATGCCTCCATCCATCCGCCCCCTTTACAGCTCCGCGCTGTTGGCGTACAGCGTCGCACCACCCACGCTTACCGTACTCTGCACGGGGTCTGTCCGCATAACAGGGCGACAGTCCAGCGCCTTGGCGGGACGCGCCGCCGCCGTTGTGTAGACCTGATAGTACCGCTGACACCGCAGCAGCTCCCCGCCGTAGTCCGGCAGCTCGTTCAACACCCACGCGCCGTCGCCATTTTGATGTGCCAGCGTCTGCTGCTCACCCATTTCCAGTTTGATGGCCTTGATATGCAGCTCTTGCTTTACGTCCATGCTCTCGAAGCACTGGATGGACACGATGATGTGGTCTGCCAGCGTGCCGATGCTCCACTTTCCGGCCACGAATGTCTTTTGTACCAGCGTCCAGTCGGGCACATTGGCAAGCGTCACGATGCCGCCAGACTGCGCCACGCGCAGCGAGGCTCCCTCTCCGCTACCCTTGTAGAGCATAGAGACCGTCACCGTCTGCCCAACCACCGCGTCCGTATCCAGCGCCTGCGCCCATGCCGGGTTGGCGGAGGCGTTGTTCTTGTACAGTTTCACGCCCTCTGCCGTCACGTCCACGGACAGCGTAGCGCCGGTGGTATACCACATATCCACGCCGTAGCCGGTTCCGGCGTAGCTCGTCTTCCCGCGCTGGTTCACGATACAGCCCGCCGGAAACGTACCGTTTCGCAAAAGGTTTTGATTCGTCATGTTGTTGGATACATACGACAAATTATCGCTGATTTCTTGGAGTCTTTCTGCGTTGATCGCAGGAGCGGATCCATTCCGCCATGCAGGTGCTACATACCCCATAAAGCATCTCCCTTTCTGATAAAAATACTTGTGTCTTTCGCATCTCCGGTTTCCGCCCAAGGGACGGAGCACGTCAACAACTGCTGCCTTGTTGCGTCCTGTGTTTTGAATGTAATCTGACCGCAAACTAATATTTGGAGAAGGTCTCCCTTTCTGTTCTTCAAGAACAACGTTTTCGTGGTTTGTGACAAAGCCAACAGCGCGTCACGCCGCTCAATCGTATCTTTATAGTTTCCTTCGCTATCTACAGAACCGAGACAGCCTGCCAGAGTCCCACTCATATATCGCTGTGGAGTTTGCTGAATCATTGGATAACGAGTGAAGTTTGCAAGAAGATTTGGCGCATTATTGTTTCCAATCGTGCCGCTTTCCACGTTTAGACTAAACCTGAATATATCGGAAACGGTATAGTTTCGTCCCGCAAAACTTCGATTATACCCTTTTCCGACGTCCTCCTCACAAACCAGCAATGTCCAATCCCAGAGGCATACCCCCACAGGTTTGCTCCTTAACGCTTGCGTTGCTATTTTGTCCTCACTCGTGACTCCAAAGATATAATAAGTATAGGAGTGCTGAGATGCAACGGCGCAGTCTATAACTTCACGTCCTTCGTAAACGCGAGAGACAAAGGAAAACACTTGTTCGTTATCATCCATCCGATAAACGTCCCAATGGCTCACACCCTCACTCGTTTGAACGGTTCCGGCTTGGAGTTCGTTTTCAAAGTTTGCCAGAAGCCATGTATCTTCGCCGAACGCAGGGGAATAACCTCCACCACCTATCAATTCGTGCAAAACGTTTTCCGGTATGTCACCACCTTTTACCCAAAAGTAATTGCAGACTTGAGGGCCAACCAGCCGAAATGAGCTTATTTTGAACTCTGGAATTAGAATCTGCCCCGTATAGGCATCTTCCATGATGTTGCTCTCCAATGGGAAAAGGTCATCTTGCGGAAAAAGCAACTCGCTTGGATACATCCCGTTTTCGTAAACGCGGTAGACATATAGGTTCTCGCCTGTCAAAACGATTGTCAGTTCGTCATTGGGCAAAAATTTTCCTTCTACACGCCCGATTTCCTTTTCTCTCCACACGACAGATATCTTGTCTGCTTGTGTTACAACGCTTATGAGTGACGTAGCTTCCGGTTCGGCATTTACGAGACCCACTGCTTCATCCGCGCTTGTTTTGTCGGCGGACATTACGGATATTTGGAAAACATTCGCGGGGATCTCCCGTATCAGCCCTTTCCAAACGATGCTCACGGGAGGAAACCAATTTACGTCAGGTGGCGGACTCCAGTAAACGGACGAACCACTCAATAGGATTAGTTTCTTTTTTTCAATAGCGTATTCGCCAATCGCAGTTCCGCTAATTTGAATCGCCTCTGGCCAAGACAGTTTCACCCCACTTTTCTTCCTGTCCACGCACGTTTGCACAAACCCAGAAAAAGGCGATACATCGTAACTGCATTTCAACTGCTTACTCGCATATACCGGAACGCCGTTTGTCGTTTCACCTTCGCACTCAAGCAAATATTTCTCTCCATCAAAAAAACTGTCGTACCGAAATTGTAGCATTGAGGTTGCGATAGCTCCCGTGTCTGCCAAAAGAATGCGATTTTTGTCGTACCTCCAAAGGCGCCAGCGAACCCACGCGAGTTCATCGCCTTGCGCTTGATTATATGTAGCCGTAAACGTTTCCACTGTTTTATGCAGCGGCACAAGTGTTCCTGGGGCTGTCCAATCCCCTATTTGCAATGTAGGAGTATCCCTACACAAAAAAACCGATGCTGATTGCTGCGTCACGCTTTGATTGTCGTTCCACCACTGCGTAATGAGCAGTTTATAGTTTTTTCCATTTGTGATTTTTGCGGATGCCAGCACGGGTGCAGAAATCGCATACTGGAAAAACACCACATCACCCTTTTCATCTCTGCCGTAAAAGGGGCATCCTTCCGTTTTTTTGCCTGTGTTGTACAAAACGGCGCTGTCCGTTGTGTTTGCCAGTATCTTTATTTGAAATGCGGTCATGGCATTCTGCCCATCGACCTGCCACGAAACGTCGATTCCTTTTTTCGCGTCTACGGTCCCGTTCCCTATTGCGCCAAGCGTAGAGGGTGTTATATTTGTCGGCATATAAAGCGCCATCTCGTCTTACGCTCCTTCCTGCTCTTTCGTCTTCAAAGGCCATACCGTTACTGTCGCCGTAGGAAAATCCGCCACGCTTACCGCAGATATGGTCATTGCACCATCACCCGCCAGCGGTCTTGTGAATCCCATCACCAGATGCCGTTCTATTGGCGCACCCGCCTTGTCCGTCCGCGCCACCGTGACGAGCGTGTTCTCCGTCAGGTGGAAAAACTGACCGCAAGAAATACTTATGCTTTTTTGCAGAACCGTTGCTCGTTTCATTTCCCATTCTGCCCTGTCTTTACATTGCGTCTGCGTTGCATATCCGCTTTCGTTCGTCCACACAGTTTTCCGCCCGATCAGGTTCACGTTGGTGTCACTTTCCGGGTCGAGATTCGTCGCCCGCGCCCCCGGCTGGCTGTTGTCATCCAGCGCCTCCCCCAACACAATATAGTCGTTGTACACCTCCGTATTCTTTGAAGTGTACGTCAACCCTAACAATGTGGGCTCTCCCATGGAAAATGCGTAGCTGATTGGCTTATTGATATCCAGCAGGTCATCTTGGCTGGGGTCTATCCTTAGCCGCCCCGTGGCATCGTAGCCCACCCACGCATTCAGCATTTCCGCAAAGCCGAGGATGACAGAGGCATATGTGCCGCCCCCCGGCTCTACCGTCAGAGTATACGGCGCATCCGTCAGATTGGCGGTTTTCCCATCCGGCAGTGCCTGCGTTTTCCCGTTGTAATACTCCGTATACACAGGAGGAACAGAATCCACTTTCTGACCGTTCCCCTTGTCGTCCTGCAAAAGCGCGTCTATCTGCTCGAAAATGTTTGTTCCCAGCGCCCCTTTGTAGGTTCCCTCCAGTTTTCCCCAGAGCGTCCCGTCGAGGTTCGCCCACTTGTCCACCAGACGATATGTGATCGTCCGGTTCCCTGGCTGTATGGTCTCCTCCGGATCCTCCAGCAGAAAAACGCCCTGCTGTATGTAATAATCCTCACCATTCGGCAAAACCAGTCCCTCGTCTAACGCAATCTCCTGCCCAAACCACAGATTATTCACATTGTAGTCAAACGTGCCGTCGCTATTAGCGAGTTTCACACTGGCCGTTCGCCGCACGCCGTTTTGTAGGTTGACCGTCAAGGAACCATCCGAAATAAATGCACCGCTGTATTTGTCCCTTGTGTTGTTGTCTACAAAGAACGCTGTACTGCCGTCGGGGTTCAGAAAGCGAATGCGGCATAACTTCTGAAAAGGTCCTTTGATAGTTTGCAGATAGGTCAAATACTTTTCCTGCTCCGTCATGCGGCATCGCCTCCTTTATCCCGCTGTTTTCCCTTTGCGCGGTTTTCTGCTTTGCGCCGCCGCCAGTGCATCGCACTCGGAGTCCGTAGCAGATTTCACGCCACTTATGGTCGGGCTTCTCTTGCTATACCGCGCCTCCCTTGTTACATAGTAGCGGCCTGTGATTCCCGTAATTGGGATTTCTTCCCCATTCTTCAGAATCAAAATGTTTCGCGTCCTTTTCCCCATGTTGTCCTCCCGTCATTTCCCATTAGGGGGCTGCGGTTGTCCCGTCCGTGTACATTGTGACCATATGGTTAGCGAGATTCTTATCTTCTCCGTACACCAGCACAACCACTTGCCGCCCTACCGTCGCGTTCTCCATAGATTTTACATAGGATATTGGTAGAGTTACCTCGTCAAATGGCCTTTTGACAGTGATTTTCCCATTTTGCGCCGCCGCCGTTACCTGCGCCCGGTAATACCGGACCATCCCCTTTTGCGTGTCACGCACCTTTCTTTCAAAAAACCCGTTCCACAGTTCAAGTGCCAACGATACAAGCTCTTTTCCAGCAATTCCCATTCCATCACCGCCTTATCCGTTGCTGAATGGGCGCATCTGGTGTGCCGCCCCTGTCAACTCTGCTATGATTTCTTCCACCGGCAGTTTTGCCATTTGGGGGCTGATAGGTACGCCGTTCACCGTGTAGTTATTGGTGGTGATATCGTGCCGGTCGGTGCTGTTCACACCCGCCACACCGCCGCCCATCTGTCTACCGCTGCCAAACAACACGCTCCGCATCGCGCCAAAAAGAAGCTGCACGTCGCCTGTGCCGGAAAGCCTTGTCATCCGCTCCGTAATATCCGGCGGCAAGATCATCTCGTCCCGTTCTGTGGCCTTAATGCCGCCCATTCCCTTCAGGATGCCACCGCTGTCGTACTTCTGTATGACATTCGTATTGAATCGGCTTCCGCCGCCCATGCTGGTGGGTTTCGTGGGAGTCGTCGGTTTTTTCCCATGCTCCAGTTCCCATTCCTTGTGAAGTTTATCCTTCTCTGTCTGCGTAAGCGGCTTTTTGGCGCTATTGCCGCCCGTCCCCCGCTGAATGGCATTTGCCTTCTTTTGGTAGTCCACCGCCGCGTCGATCAGGCTCTGGTACACCTTGAGCATTTCCTGATAATAGGCATCCCAATCCCCAAGGCTCGCTGCCAAAAGTGCTGCCTCCGAAGCAACGTTCCCTTCCAGCGCGTCTATAAAGTCCTGCCAACCGTCAATTTTGATTTGATACGCTTCGTCTATTGCTTTTTTCCTCGCCTCCAATTCCTCTATGGCGATTTCCATCTCCACGTCAGCTTCGTACTCTCGCAAATCTTTTTTTGCGTTTTCGAGATCTTCTTGGGCTTTTTTAACTTTTTCGGGGTCGGCGACCCACTCCCACTGTCCGGTAGCGGCGTTGTACTGCCGCACTGTCCGCTCGTTCCTGGCGTTAAGAAGAGCATCTTGCTTCTTGAGGATATCCAGTTTCAGTTCCTCAAGTTTTGCGCTGCGGTCTTGTTCCCTGTTTTGTTTCTGAAGCGCGTCTATCTTCTCATCAATGGCCGCTTTTTCGGCATCTCTTTGTTTCTTGATTGCATCGATAGTGGCTCTCGCCGCCCGCTTCCGTCCATCATCCAGTGCGCGTTGGTTGGAGTTGCCAGCGGCACCACCAGCCGGCGAATATGGGCTTCCGCCCCACCCGCCGTTCTGGGAGATTCCAGTCCACAGCGCGTGTTGCATATTGGCGTAGACTTTGGCCTCCGCCTGTGCGCGGGTCAGCCCTTCGGTTTCCATGAGTCCCCTGATCGTGCGCTCTCTGTTTCTGGCATCTTGCGTCGAGTTGCCGACGCTGCCCGTCGCCGCCCGCACCTGCTCCGCCGTCAGCCCCGCTTGGTATCCAAGCTCCTGCAAGGCGGCGATCTGCTGGCTGAAATTCAAGCCCTGGCTGCTGGCTGCGATCTGCGCCGCCACAAGGTCGTACAGTGCCTTGCCGGTCGCCCCGGACTGCTGCGCCTCCTCGATCAGTTTGGAAACATAGTCCTTCGTGGCGTTCTGCGCCCTATCGCTTGCCGTCACGAAACTGTCGTATGCCGCAATGAGCCGTAATTGCTCGTCAGTCAGCTCATCCCCCGCGTCCTGCATCTGCTTGAGCGCTTCCACCATCCGCGCAGAGGCTGCAATATCCTTTTCGTATTGCTCTTTTACGTTATCCGCGATTTCGCCGTTTCTTTCCAGAGCAGCGCTGTACTCGTTCAGCTGCTCTGTCAAAAACTCGTATGCCTTTGCACCGGCCACTGTTTTTTCAAACGTGGTAGACATACTCCCGCTGGTCGTTCCCTTGTGCGACACCGTGACCATCTCACCGGTAAACACTGTTTCCTTGACGATTTCTCTCGCCCGCTCTGTCTTTTCCTTATCCAGCAGTTTCAGTTTCTTTTCAAGCTCTGCATTTTCTTTTTCGAGAGCTGCTTTTTCCTCCAGAATGGCGGAAGTTCTCTCCGCCCACGGCATATTGTTGATTTCTTCAATACGTTTTTTGTTGGATTCAAGTTGGCTATTTACGCCGTCGATTTCTTCATCAAAGGAAGCGAGAGTTCTATTCGCCTTTTCTATTTCCTTGGAAACCAGCCTATATGCGCCATACAAAGCCGCGGCACCAGCGATTGCTATCAAAACATAGGGGTTTACGCTTTGCCCAATTACATTTCCAAGAAGCCTAAGAGACTGACCCGCGCCAAGTGCGCCAGAGGACACCCAAGATATCCATTGCCCCAAGTTCTTCCAAAGCGCCGCTTTGAAGAACTCCGTAGCCCTAAGCCATTTTATTGCCTGACCAAGTGCAACAGCTCCCGCCGTCAGCGTTGCAACGGTGATAACAAAGTGACCAACATCGCTGTCCAGAAGCTCCACCAGTTTTATCACACCGTCAAGCGCACCCTTGATGGTGTCTGTTTCTATGAGGTGACCAACAAACTGTGCCCATGTGTTTTTAAGGATTTCCGTCTTGCGCGTCCAGCTATCCAGCGCGTTTGCAACTTCCTTGTCCGCGCTCCCGGCGGCATTGGCGAAGTCACCCAGCATGGACTCGTACATATCCCAGTGCTGGATCAGTGCCAGCAGTTGGGAGGTACGCAGCTTGCCGCCGATGTCGCTGACCATCTCCATCAGCTGCTGCTCCGTCAGCAGCCCGTCCTTCATGCTCTTGGACAGTCCGGCAATGGCTTTCATGGGGTTTATCACGCTGCCCGTCGCCTGTGCCGCCTCATAAGCGTCCTTGGCGTAAACCTTGATAACATCCCGCAGTCCGGCGATCTCCCCAGTGGTCCACGTCACGCCCTCGTCGATTTCCGTCTTGGTATCGCCGATGATATTCAGGAAAAGCGCCCGCAGCGCGGTAGCGGCCTCTGTGCCGCTTCTCTGCGTCACGGCGGTGATGGTGCCGATAGCCGCCGTCAGCTCATCCACACCCACATGGGCCTGCGCCGCAATAGGCGCCACCTTGCCCAAGCCCTCGGCGACCTTCTGGATGGAGGTCGCGTATCTGTTGTCGATCTCGTTGGCTCCGTCCAGAACGGCGGTGAGTTTTTCAATGTTGCCTTGATACTTGTACGCCGCGTCCACAGACAAAAGGAACTGCTGCGCCGTCTCCGCCGTGGTATCGCCCACAATCTGCGTCTTTGTGGCCAGCTCCGCCAGCGCAGACGCATGACTACCGTAACCGGCGCGGCTAAACCCCGAAACGTAACTCAAATACTCATCTGCCGCTACGCCATAGGCACTTGCCGTTTTATACGCTTGCTTCTCAATTTTCTCCAGTTCTTCCGCAGACGCTCCCGTGACCTTACGGACGGTCACCATCTCATCGTCCACAGATTTCATAACATCAAGAGCTGAACGAAACGCATCGACAACGCCGTAAAGCGCAGCGTACACACCTTGCCAAACGATAGACTGCGCAACGACCCTTGCAATGCCAACGCCAAATATCGTCATCTTTCCGCCAGCTTCTCCCGCGGCTTGGCCAACTTTTCTGATTTCTGGCGCCGCTTCTCTGGATGTGGTAGAAACTTGTTTTTCTCCGGCGGCAAGCTTTGTCGCCGCAGTCGCCGTTTTTTCCTGTTGAAGTGCCGCCTGTGCGGCAGCAGTTTTTTGCTTCTCTTGTTCGGTAGTTGCCCTTTGTATTTCACGGCTCAGTTTTGTGTTTTCTACCCTGGCGTGTTCTTCTGCAGTCGCCGTTTTTTCCATCTGCGTTGCCAGTTGATTTGCGGTCTGCGCGGTTTTTTGTTGGGCTACTGCTACTTGATTTGCGGTCTGCTTTGTTTTTTCCTGTGCTACGGCCAACTCGTTTTGCGCTTTTTGAAGCCGAGCAAGTGCGTTTACCGTTTTAACAGCCTGATTGGAGAGCGCCGTAAATTCCGTTGCGTCAACGTGAATTTTTATTGGCATACTTTCTATTTTTACAATTTCCGCTCTAAGCGCTGTAAAATCCGGCACAGCCGTTACCTTGAAAATCGCCATACGCTACCTCCAGTCGTTGCTTTCTCTCTCCACACCGCCGCCTGCTACCACCTCAAGAGTTGGAACAGCCGCGTTCATGCCAAATACCATCGTCTTTTCCGCTCTGCCGCCGATCATTTCCTCCACAAAGTTGCGGAAGAACGGGCGTTCCGGTATCCGTGTATTTGCCATTCGCCAGTTGTACCGTGGCATTTTCTTTTCAATTCGGTTGATGAGGTCATCACCGTCCAAGTGCGGGTCGACCGCATCTCCATTCCCATCCGTCCTGCCGTCCGGCTCGTATTGCAGCTCGATCTCCACACCGGAGGCGGACAGGGAGGGTGGTGGACTCCCCGCCGTGTTTTTGTCTATGTCAAGCATACCGCCGTCGCTCATCCGCCGTGCGTAGTAGTCAGGGTCATAGGAATCGTACACGTCCTCCACGATATGCTCCGTCAGACACGAGCGCATATCCTCCTGCAAGATACGCCCCGCCGTCAGCGCGGCGTTTTGCACCTGCATCTCCAGCGCGGCAAGGTCTGCCTCAAAGCCGCTGAACTTTCCCACGATCTTCATCGACACAGCCGCACCGCCTCCCCTCTGCTGTTTACATACGCCAAAGCACCGCACACGCCGCGCCCTCGCGTCTGTACCCCTCCCCCGCCAATCGGCAGGGGAGGGGGTATTTGTCTTTAGGCGGTCACGCTCACCGAGCACTGCCCCTTGTATTCCTTCCCGCCGTAGGAATACGTCACCGTCAGGTCGGCGTCACCGGTGGCGGTGCCTGCCTTGATAACACCCTTGGTGTCCACGGTGGTGCCGCTGGGCGGCGTGGTCAGCTCGTAGGCGCACTTGGTAGAGTCTACCTTTACCAGCTGACCGTTGGCCATCACCGCCATGGGCTGCACCTGATAGGTGCCGCTCTTGGGCACGGAGATCACGCCGCCGATAGCCGCCACCAGACCCGTCACCACATCGGCGTCGCCGTCGGGGACGAGGACATACCAGCCCAGCAGGGAGCTGTTGCAGTTGTCGCAATTCTCGCTAACAACGCTTTCCTCGTTGGTCAGCGCACGACCCACAACGGCGGTGGTGTCGTAATCGCTTTGGGAGCCGTTAACGGTCGCGCCATCCGCCTGAAGCTTCAGGATGTGGTGGGTGTACAGCCAGCCCCAGCGAGTGCCCTCCTTGGTCTGGGCGTTCACGTTGGTATAAACTGCCATCTGCGTGGTGAAAAGCACCACGCGGCCGGTCATGCTGCTGTTGATCGCGCCGCACAGTGCGGAAAGCTTGTTGATGAAGTACCACACCTTATACTTCTTGCCGGTAACAGCGGTAAAGCCGCTGATGGTGCCGTCGGCGGCGATGTCATAGGCGGTGCCGTCATTCGCCACCAGAGAGGCCGCCTCTATCTCCTGCACGTAGCAGACGGGCTTTCTCATGCCGTACTGCGCCACGGGAGCGCCCTCGGTCACATCCACCTTCAGCACGGCGGACTTGGCCTCCACCTTCTGGCAAACGGGCGCCACGGCGTTGTAGGTAGTGGTGCCGCCCACCGCCGCCATCTTGGACACCATATCGAAGTCCGCCTTGGTGAAGTTCACCTGCACATCGGCGTCGCTCTCAATGATGGTGGCAATACCGTTGCCCAGACCCGCCCGCAGAGGATCTGCGTTCACCGAGCAGGTGATGTTGCCGGTTTGGTATTTGTTGCTGGAAAACAGAATGTCGCCGCTGACGGGGTCAGCCGCCTGCGCCATACACGTTCCGCGTACATACAGTTTGGGATCAGTAAACTGGATCATAGTTTCAACTCCTTTTCATATTTAACTGCGTTGTTCCATGCCTTGCGTCACAGACTCCACAGGCCTTACGGCGCTCGTCCCCACATCCGCCTTTTCATAGAAAAGGGAAGGGTACGGATTGCCGCCGCGCCACTTTGTCCCCTGCGCTTCAGCCACACCGCAGATGAGGTAACCGGTGATGCGCCTCCACGCTTTTTCGCGGCTTTGCAGTTTGAGGATAGGCCATTCGTCTATCTCCCCCTCCTCCGCATGGCACAGCGCCGCAATGGTGCCGATGCGATCGGCGATGCCGCCCTTCAGCGCGGCTCCGTTCATTTCCGCAAGGTCGCGTTCCGCCTGCACAAGCTCCGGGTTTGCGTCCTCGTTCACCAACTCTATCCCGTTCTGCGCCGCAATGATGTATCGCAGCCGCTGAAACTGTACCGGCGTAATACTGTACATTTCCTCGCCGTTCTGCGTGAAATTCACACTTTTCAGCCGTTCGGGATGCTCCCGGTCAACACATAGCCGCAGCCGCGCCATCCGCTCCTCTATGGGCAGTCCCTTCCCCAGCCGCAGGGAAAGCACCAGCATCAAGAGGGCGTTGGCCAGCAGCCCTATGTGCGCCTCTCCGTTCTCTTGCGCTCTGTACTCCATCTCGTAGTACGCCGCCAGCAGGGGCATCGCCGCATACGCCACAGGGAGACTCTGCTGCACAATGTCGATGCTTGGCCGCGCCAGTTCAAAAAGGTCGATTTCCTCCACGAGAATGGGATACAGTGTGATGCCGTCCACCTGAATTTCTTCATACCGACGGCAGGATTTTTTTATGCTCGGTGAGAGTTCCATACAGTTATCTCCTTTCCCTCACAGAAACAACCTTTCAGTACGCCGTTACAACGCTCTCTTGCGTTCCCTCCGCCCATGAAAGACTCATGTGAAGCCGCCGCCCCACGTTCATCCCCTGGTCGTAAATCGCCCTTGAGCCGTTGTCCGGGTGCGCCATCCGGTCATAGCTCATCACCCCTGCGCCGCCGATGTTCACGCCGTCCAGCGCCTCGATCAAGCACTGCTCGATGTTGTAGCTTCTGGAATAATCGTCCGTCCGCGTCGTCGTCTCGTGTCCGTAGTTGCAAAGGATCTCAAAGTAAATGCCGATGTCGGCGGTAAAGGGGCTTGTGGGGATCACCCGCCCCATGTAGATTTTTAACACCGTCTGCGCCATCTTCTGCGCCTGCCCCCAGTATTCCAGGGGATACAGCCGATAGCCCAAGGGGTGCTTTTCCCGCTGCTCCGCCGTATCCAGAATCGGCGCTTCGCCGTCAAACACCACGGACAGTTTCTCTTTCGGCGTGGGCAGCTTTTCCCCCAGCGGATTTGCCCCGTCGTAGCACAGATACTTCATCAGCCGCACCCGCGCCCTTGCGTTGTCGTCCACCGGCTGGTAGCCGTTTTTGTCCGGCATATCCAGCAGATAGTCCACCAGTTTTTTAGGCAGCTTTTCCGCCCCCGCAAAGGTGTTGTAGCCGGATTGCACCTTTTCAAACGGATAGTACGGACTCGCAAAATCTATGCTCACGCTCCCACCCCGCTTTCTGTTTTCAGAATTGTTTCACATGAAACATCGTGTTTTCCGTTTTAATTTGAATATTTTTATCACTTTTCCGTTGCGTTTTGCATATCGTCCGCCGTCTTTTTCAGCTCCTCCGCCATGGCGGTCAGCTCCTGCAAGCTCTCCGGTGTAACGGCGCTCTGCATGGCCATATTCATCCGCGCTACCACATCGTTCATCACGGCGAGGTTGGCGTATATCTCGGTGTTGAGCATCTTTTCCAGATCGCGGAAGTCCGCCAACAGGTCGAATGCCTTATCCCGCAGCATATCGCCCTCTTTTTTCATGCGATCGATCCTGTTCAGCAGCGTCAGCCCGCCCATCCGGTCGTAATCGTCCGCGCTCATCAGCCACGGGTCGCCCTCGCAGCCGTCAAAGTCGATGGCCAGATACCCCCGCACCAGCACGCCCAGCAGATACCTCCGCTTGCGCTGCCCGTTCTCCCGGTACATGGGCGGCGTATCGCCACGGAACTTTTCGCCCGTGTTTACCACCACCCGGTCAATGCACCGCTCGGCACAATGCGCCACGATCTCCGCCTTCTGCATCAGCGGCAAGACGGATCGTGCGTCCTGAAAAGCCTCCTTAACGGTCATGCTGCCGCCCACCTTGTTCTTACCCATGCTCCTGCTCCTTTCAGATCCCTCATGGATGTTGTGTTTCACTTCTCCTCCGCCGTCCGCTTTTCCCGCAGCCGACAGTCCTTCCACGGCGCCGCCAGTTTGTTCTTTCCCGTATCCGGGCAGAAATACTGGTAGCAGCAGAAATCCATCTTTCCCGCTTGCGCCCTGCACCGCAGGGACACCTCCTGCCCCTTGCGATAGCAATACGCACACGCGAAATTTGCCATGTGCTCACCACCCCTCCAAAACGATGCTTGCCACGGCGCTGTAACCCCCGTACACGGCTTTTACCGTGAGGGGGGCAACACTGCCCGCCCAGCACCTTATCGTCGCTCTGTTGCCGTCTATCGCGGCGGTGTAGGCGCTTTTTTCTGCGCCCTCAAACTGCCACGTCACTTTCTTCTCCGTGATCTTGCCGTTCTCGGTGTACACCGCCTCCAGCACCGTCTCCTGATATGCGCCCAGCGCCTCCGGTGGATCGGTGGTGAAATGTACGCCGCTGACGCCATCCTCCACCATCACGGTGTAGGTGCCCGTCTGCGCCTTATTCTGCGCCAGCACGGCGGTGATGGTGCAGACTCCGTTTCCAACGGCTGTCACCACGCCGTCCGTATCCACGAAGCAAACCCCCTCGTCCGAGCTTTCCCACAGGTAGCCGGTGGGATGTTCTGGGTCTGCATCGGCATCCTCGCCGTTCCGCAGGGAGGATGCCTTGAACTTGGCTGTCTCCCCGGCGTTCATCACCGCCCTGCCGCTGACATTGACCTCCCATGTGAAGGGGTAGGCGTTGGCCACCCGGTTCACAAGATCGTCCTTTTCTTTGTCCGGCTCGGTGGCGCGAGCGGTAAAGCACAGCACATGGCAGCTATCCTCGTCTCCGGTGAACTCTTGCGCCGCATCGGTGTAGCCGGTCAGTTGGTACGCCATCCGCCCCACGATTATGCGGCTGTTCACGTCGAGATTCCGCGTCTCCTCGTTTAACTGCATGATGATGTTGAAGTACCCCTGCATCATCAGCACCGTCTCCTGAAAGTCGTTGGCGGTGGCGTTGAGCTTCGCGTTCTCCAGCACCATCGGCTCTTTCAGCAGATTCCCGTACCAGTCCAGGTGATTCCATGTGGTGTTGCACCGCCGCATGATGCCTCCGCCCACGGCGGAGGAAATGTTGGCGGGGTTCGTCACGATCCATGTAGACCCCATGGTCTCCATCTTCGCACCCTCCGGCACATACTCGATGCTGGGGTCGACCATCAAAAACTCCTTGTAGTTGTCGATGGGCCTATCAATGGCGTTGCCCTTTTTCCGTGCGTCCGCCAGACGGATGAGCTGTTCGCTCCATGCGTAAAAATCGTCTGGCTTCAAGCCCTGTATCCGGCAGGCGGTGTAGTCGCTGGCATACTTGGCGTACTGCGCCACAAAGCGGGAGGTCGCGTCTGCGAAATAGGGATTCTTGCGATCCTTATACTGGGGCGGTCGGTTTCCTGCCGCCGTGGGTCTGTCCGCCATCGCCGCAATATTGCCCAGATTGTTTTTGATGTCCGCCATGCTCCCGCACCTCCTCTCCTGCCGTTTCCCGCATCAGGCGAATTGATACCGCCCGTAGCCGCTCCGTCCTCTCTGCACCACGTTCAGGTGGGTGCAGTCCTGCTCGTACTTGTGCAGCTCATCCATCAGCCGCCCACGGTTTTTCTCGTGCTTGGCGGCGCCCTCCCTCATGTACGTTCCCTCGTTCACGGTGTCGAAGCTGGCATCCTTGATTTTCATCTGGTCGTTGAGCCAGTTGCGGAAAAACCGCTCGTCCCACACGGACGCCACGCACAGTCCGAGAATGCGCTTCTGCTCCAGCGTCAGCTCATGCCCAAATTCGCCGTCCGTATAAAAATCCAGCGAGTAGCGGATACCCGCCGCCTCCTGCTGCGGGAGCGTTACGCGCCCCGTCTCCGGGTCATATACCGCCCCGCTGTACGGCGTCACGAGCATCCCGCCGGTCACGTCCTGCTCCACAGCGGCGCAGGAAAAAAGCTCGTAGCCCACCATACCGGTCTCCACCGTGGTTTCCTTCTGCAAGCTCTCCGCCGTACTGTCCCAATACGCATCCTCGTACAGAGGCATTACCAGTCCGTCCCGCAGGTATTCCCGCATCTGCACCGGCAGGGAAAAGAGGGGAATGGCATTCTCCATGTAAAGCGACATACGCCGCAGGAACGCCGCTGGGTCGTTGGCCGCGTCCTCCTGCAAGCGCACGTCGTCGATATTCGTCATGGCATAGTTTGTGATGATCTCACTCCACTTCGTACCCAATCCCGATCCCTCCTGACTTATGCGATCTCCTCGTTGACCGTGATAATGCTATCGCCGCTGATTTCCGCACAATTCAAGCGGAAGTAGGCAGCATTGTCCAGTGTCACGCCGCTGAATTTCTTCACAGTGAACTGTGTCCAGATGTTGTTGTCATCCTTCACGCCCGACAACACTCCGCCCAAACTGGTGCCGGTCGCCTGTGCCAGCTGCGTCTTGTTTGCATCATAAAAAGATACACGTTGGTTTGCGCTGCTCAGCCCCGTGGTGACACCGTACTGCCACTTGACATTTTTCAGGTGTACTATATCCCCCATTTTTATAGGGATAAAGCCGGTCAGATAGCTGCCGTTAATTTCCTCCGGCTCGCCGGAGCCGTTAATACGGTAGCCCTCCTTCCAGCCCACGCCGTTGTAGATGCTGCCGTCCGCGTCGGTGGCACTGGGCAGCAGATTGGTGTAGCTGGGAGCGCTGGGGTCGATCACGGTATAATCAAATATTCTGTCAATGCCGGGGCCGTAGTGGTCAACATAGATCTTCTTGTCAGCACGGTTAATGCTGAACACGCAGAAGGACGTTCCGTTGGCTGTCCCCGCCGTCTTAGTGTAGGTATTGCCGTCCGCCGACACACGCTCCCGCCCGTTCATGACGTTTGGGCAGCAGATGGACAAGAACGCCCCGCCCACGGTCTCGTTGGCATAGCGATGTTCGTGGCCGTGGATGCACCCGATGATTCCCGCCGGTGTGACCGCCGTAAAGTTGTAGTTCACCGCCACGCCGCCGTGGGTGATGCTGCCGCTTTTCTTGGTGGCATAGGCTTTCAGGATGGCAGCGGCGTTGGAGGTGTTGCAGGGATGAGACGTGCCGTCGGGATCCGTGTATGTGCCCACCGAGTTCAACGCTGCGTGGGAAAATACAAGAATCGACCACTTGGATGGGTCATCCACGCCGCTGAAATCCAGCGCCTGTTCCGCCAAATACCGCAGCTGCGCCGCGCTTATATTCTCCACATCGCGGAACGTGCAGTCCTCACCCACACCTACCTGCGCGCTGCTCCAACCTCTCCGGTCGTGGGTGTCCAGATAGATCAGCCGCAGCCGCATTCCGGGGAAGTCCATGTAGCCGTAGGCTGTGTTACCCGGAACATAGCCATTGCTGGCCAGATTCTTCCGGCTGATAGCCGCGTACACCTGCGTCTGGGACATCCGGTTCGCCGTGGCCTGATAGGGCGCATCGTCGTGGTTTCCAGCGCACCATGCCTGCCGACCGGGGAACTTTGATCCGATCAGCAGCTGATAGTCAGCCATATCGCGCATAGCAGATTCCACCGTCGTGTTATAGGCGCCTGTTGTGTAGTCCCCCAGATGGGCGACAAAATCCAGTGCGCACCGCTCATTCAGCCGTTTCAGCGCCTGTCCCGCCTGTTTTCCTGCGGCGTTCTCCGTGTCGGTATAGTAGCCAAGATGTGCGTCTGTCATCGTAGCAAACACGATGTTGTCACTGCCGATGTGATTCACGACCTTCTTGGCCAGCGCATCAGCGGCGGTCAGCACATAGTCGGGCGTGTCGTCTCCAACACCGGCAGGCCCTTGCGGACCTGGGTCTCCCTTGTCGCCCTTCGGACCCTGCGGACCCGTTGCACCTGTCGCGCCCGTGTCACCCTTAGCACCCGTGTCACCCTTGGTGCCTGCTGGACCCTGCGGGCCGATATCGCCCTTGTCGCCCTTGTCGCCCTTTGGGCCTGCTGGGATATCGATGCTTTTCGGCGTGCTGCCGTCGTAGGTGACGCTGTTGCTACCGCTGGTGATGG
>ULRD01012334.1_pt1 | contig 40070 bp, 35 predicted proteins | sample 1955181 | NCBI WGS metagenome assembly ULRD01 (sample SAMEA4835675, study PRJEB28245) | human gut metagenome | biome: gut microbiome; material: fecal sample | place: Denmark | collected 2008
TCGCCGGTTGAAAGCGAAAGGCTTATATCCGATATGGCGTCGCCGCGGCCGTATCCGGCGCAAAGTCCTTCGAGGGACAAAATAGTTTTATCGCTCATTTTGCCGCCTCCACATCAAGATAATCGCGCAGACAGTCGCCGAGGCAGTTGAATATCATGACCGTCACGACCGTCGCACCGGCCGGGGCAAGCGTTGCCCACGGTGCAAGCTGCATGTAGGCGCGCGACTGGTTTATCATGCTGCCCCACTCGGCGTTCGGCTCGGTAACGCCGATGCCGAGGAAGGAGAGGCCTGCAATGCCGATCATCATAACGCCGAGCTGCGTCGCAGCGTTGACTATAAGTCCGCCGAGCATGCACGGCAGAAGATAGTGCAGCATTATTTTCGTATTCGAGCAGCCGGAGAGGCGCGCTGCGCTTATAAACGGCTCGTTTTTCATTGCGATGACCTGTGCGCGCGCAAGCCGCGCATAAAGCGTCCAGCCCGACAGCCCCATTGCAAGCATGGCGTTTATCATGCCGCCGCCGAGTATTCCGGCAACGGCGATGGCAAGCACCATCTGCGGAAATGCGAGCATGATATCTACAATGCGCATGATTATGCTGTCAACCGCGCCGCCGTACCACCCGGCGACCATGCCGAGCGCGGTTCCGATAACGAACGTTACCGCAACGAGAATAACGGCCGAGAATATCGAGGTTCGCGCGCCCATGAGGACACGGGAGAAAACGCATCTTCCGTATCGGTCGGTTCCGAAGAGATATTTCGTGCTCGGGGAGGCGTTCATGTTAGCGGCGTTCGTCGCGTTCGGGTCATTCGGAACGATAAGCGGAGCGAAAAACCCGATAAGCACGAGCACACCAGCCAAAACGAGAAAAACGCACAGCCTGCGCTTTTGCTTTTTTCGTGCAGCCATAGTAAGATCCATGCGCTCACCTCACATTTGCCCGACCCGGGGGTCGAGACGGCGATAGCATAGATCGGCTGCAAGGTTGATGAGAACATAGATGCAGCTTGTGAATATGACAAAGCCCTGAATAACGGGGTAGTCGCGCGCGGTGATCGAGTCCATGACGAGCTTGCCTATACCCGGCCAACGGAAAATCGTTTCAACAACGACGCTGCCGCCGAGCAGCGTCCCGACGGACAGCGCAACGATGGTGAGAATGGGTATCGCAGCGTTGTGCAGCACGTTTTTGAAAAGAATGACCGAGCTTTTTACGCCGCGCGCTCTTGCACCGAGGACATAGTCTCGCCCGAGCTGTTCAAGCACCTCGGCGCGAAATTGCCTCAAAAAGCGAGCGCACATGGGGATAGTCAGCGCAAGGCAGGGAAGAATAAGCCCCTTGACGCTTTCATCGGCGATGACCGGCAGCAGATCTGTCTTGACGCAGAAAAAGTACATAAGGAGCACCGAAATAAGAAAATTCGGCAGCGAATTTCCGATAAAGCTCAGCAGCCTGACAATGTTATCAAGCACGCCGTCTTTCTTTACGGCGGTGATAACGGCAAGCGGAAGCGAGATTATAAGCGAAACTGCAAGGCTTGCTGCGCTTAAAATAAGCGTATAGCGCATTGCGTGCATAAGCTTGTTAGCAACGGGCAGACCGTCCTTATACGAGGCCCCGAGGTCACCTGTCAGTGCGTTTGACAGCCAGTTTGCGTATCGAGCAAGAAAAGGCTCGTTTAAGCCCATCTCTTCGCGAGCAGCTTCCAAAGTCTCCTCGGAAACGGTTATACCCTGCGCGTTGAGTTTTTTCAGCGCAGGGTCACCGGGCGATATGTACATCAGAAGATAGGTCAGAAAGCTCAAACCTATTATTATCACTGCAAGATGCAGCAGACGTTTTAAAATTTGCTTTTTGATATTATCCACCTCTGACTGAACATCAGGAGCCTCCGGGGGGGAGAAGGCTCCTGATGCAGGGGTTATTACATGTCCGTGTCAGCGTCTATGCGATAAAAATCGAAGGGGCAGTTTTCGTATATGCCGCTGACATTCTTCGCGGAAACGGTTATGTTGTTGAAAAGGCCTACGCAGCCGATGGCGTTATCGTCGATGGCGAGCTGGACGATCTCGTTAGCAAGGCGTGCGCGCTCGGCCGAGTCGGTCTCGACCTGAAGCTTAGCGATAAGTTCGTTTGCCTTATCGCTCTCAAAGCCTGCCGAGGCCCAGTAGCCGCCGGGACGAAGCACGGTATCGATGAAATAGTACGGGTCGCCGTTCTTGTCGGCTATCATGCAGTAGAGCGCAATGTCGTAGTCACCGGAGATAATATAGGTCGCGTCCGCGTCCTCCTGAGAGGTGAGGTAGGAGCCGACGCCGATGGCCTTGAGCTGCTCCTGAATGAGAAGCGCCAGCGAGTCGAGCGAGCGGGCCGGATAGTAGCATATGTTGAGATTGAGATCCTGTCCGTCCTTCTCATAGATGCCGTCAGAGCCGAGAGTGTATCCGGCTTCTTCAATCGCGGCCTTTGCCGCGGCCGTGTCAACGGCGGGCTTTGTGACCTTGCCGTAAGCCGTTGAGGTTCCGAAGGGGCCGACTGCTGCGGTGACTGTGCCGTTTAAATAGGAAGCGATAGCGTCACAGTCAACGGTGAGGTTTATTGCCTGTCTCAGCTCGTCACTCAGGCGGTTCTGGTTGAGCATGTAAAACTGCAATCTTGTTGCCGGAATGTCCGTCACCGTGTACTTGTCGGGAGATGCGTCGAATATCTCCTTTGCGGCGGCTGTGACCGAGGTGTAGCAGTCAATTTCGCCGTTCTGCATGGCCATGAGCTTGGACTCATCATCCTGCATGTAGTAAAACACAGCGCCGTCGAGCTTAACGTCTCCGCCCCAGTAATTATCGTTGCGGCTGACCTCAACCGTGCCCTCAGGCACAAAGGACTTTATAACAAACGGCCCGGTCGCAATGGGAGCGTTGTCGATATCCTCCGTTGCGTCAAGATCCATGATCGCCATTTCCGGCGAGGCAAGATCGTTTACGAGCGTGGGATAGATCTCATCTGTTGTTATCGTAAATTCTTTGTCGCTGACGGCCTTGTATTCGTAGCCGGCAAACTGCGCAAAGCGCACGTTGACTTCGCCGCAGCGCTTGAGATTTGCGATGACATTCTCTGCGGTCACGGCATTGCCGTTTGAGAAGCTTATGCCGTCCTTGAGCGTAACGGTCCAGGTAAGGTTATCGTCGGAGACCTCTGCCTTTTCCGCAAGACATGGCTGAACCGAGCTGTCATCACCCATCTTGAATAGTGCCTCTGTGATGCCGTAGATGGAGGTGTACCATCCGTAGTACTCCTTGTGCGCGTCAAGGCTGGGGTAGGCGAAGCTTTCCGCGACGTGGAGTATCTTTTCGCCGTCATCGGCAGCGCCGTTATCATTGCTGCTGCATGCGGCAAGGCTCAGCACCATGATAAGTGCGAGCATAAGTGCGATTATTCTTTTTTTCATTGTTCCTCTCCATTTCAGAGTTATTTTACGGCTCTTATCAGAAAGCACGGAGTGGATGCGTAGTTGAGCATTTCCTCTCTGCTCCAGAGCTTGCTGCTGACGGTGGTGTCCGCGCTTACGTCCTTGAAGCCGAGGTCGAGCAGCGTGACCGCGTCCCACTGAGGGCGAGGGAGCTTTCCCATCGGCAGCGTGCGCGATATGTTTTCCATAAGCCAGCTTTCGTCGTAGCTGTCGTGATCCTCAAAGCCTGCATTAAGGACATTCTCCCTGTCTGCGAGCTTTTCACACTTTTTTTCGTCGTCGAAAAGATAGGCGTACCAGTTTGAGTCGATGTTGAGCATCACGCCGCCGTCGCGCAGAACGCGCCGCCACTCGCCGTAGGCCTTCACGGGGTCGGGCAGATTCCAGGTGAGGTTTCGCGTTACGATAACGTCAAACTCGTTGTCGGGAAAGCTCAGCTCCTGCGCGTCCATCTTGAAAAAGCGGATCTTCTCGGCAAGAGAACCGGCGTTGTGCTTCGCCTGCTCTATCATGCCCTCGGACAGATCGACGGCGGTCACGTCATAGCCGCGCGAGGCAAGAATAATGGCGTAAAATCCCGGGCCGGTGCCGATGTCAAGCACCTTGAGCGTCCTTCCTTCGGCCTTCGGGAAGTTGCGGATAAGCTCGTCGGCCCATTTGCAGTCCCAGCCGTCGGCGAGATTTTTGCGGACAACCTCGGTGTAGGAGCTTGCGCGGCGTGTCCAATACTGCTCTATCGTGCTTGTAAGTGTGCTCATTGTCATTTCTCCGATCGCTTAGAGTGGGTTAGTGCAGACTTCTTATGTTTGAAGTTTAACATGCCAAATGCGCCTTCACAAGCCGGGTGGGGGGATATATTTTTCAAAAAATATAAGTTTTTTTCGCTTTACACAAACATGGCTTTGTCATATAATTCAGTGCATAAAACGGCGAGGTACTTACTATGGACGAAAAGCGGAGAAAAATACGGAATAAATACACACAGCTGCTGCTGAAAAACAAAAAGGTGTCCGACGGCTATGAGCGCTCGTGGAGCGCCCACTGCCGCATGTTCGGTGAGCTTATGGAGCCTGCCTTTGCCGACGATGCGGCGTCGCGCCTTGAGCTTGTCGGCGCGCTTAACATGATAAGCGGCGGAAGATACACTGCCGCGGCAAAAAAGCTCGACAGGCTTTTGGATGCCTGCCGCAGCGATGCGGATTTCGCGGCGGTAAATTTCTTCACCGGCGTGTGCTGGGATAAAACCGGGATCACGGATATGGCGATCGTCTATTACGGTGAGGCGGCAAAGCGCGAGCCGGAGTTTTACATGGTCTATCTCATGCTGGCAAAGTGTTTGCACGCAAAGCGCCATTACGAGGCCGCCGCCAGTGCATATGCCAAAACGCTTGACGAAATTCTCTCGCGCCCGAAAAAGGACGAGGTTCCGGCTGTCAGAGAGGAACCGCTTCTCGGCTCGGTGCACGGCAATCTGGCAAGCTGCTTTGTCATGATGCGCAGGTATGACGATGCCGAGTTTGAGCTTTACGAGGCGCAAAGGTATAACTATTCTCCGCCGCAGATGCTCGTCACATGGGCAACGCTTTATGCCGCGACCGGGCGCAAGATCCGGGCGGCGGAAAAAATGAGCGAGCTTAAAAAATGCGCTCCGGAGCTGGAATCGGCCTCGGCGCTCGGAGTTATGGAGATAATCGAGCAGAAAAACTCGCACTTTGCGCCGCGCGCCATCGACAGCGAAAAGCTCAAAAATTTCTGGGACTGGTTCTGCGCAAACGCCGAAAGGCTGAAAGCGCTCACATTCGGCGCGCCGTCGCCGGACATGATGAACGAGGTTTACGAGCAGGTGAGCGGAATATTTGACGCTGTTGTCGAAAAGCCGGGCTTTGAGTTCGGACGTGACGGGGCAAAGGCACGCATGAGCTTTTTCGATAATTACAATCTGACGTTTGAGCTTTGGCTTTCAAAGCTTGTGGACACTGCTCCGCGCTCGCTGCGCACAGACTGGAGCTTTTACCTTGTGCACTGAGGAGAAAACCATGATAAAGTATGTGCTTTTGGACATTGACGATACGCTGCTCGACTTCGGCAAAGCCGAGGCTGCGGCCATAAAGAAAACCTTCGACCGCATCGGCGTTCCCTCAACGCCGGAGGTCATAGCGCTCTACAGTCGGATAAACGACGAGCACTGGGCAATGCTCGAGCGCGGCGAGCTGACGCGCGAGCAGGTGCTCGTAAAGCGCTTTGACGCGCTGTTTGCTGAACTTGGCATAAAAAATGTACCGAGCGAGATGGCACAGGCAAGCTATGAATATCTCCTCGGCATAGGTCATTATTTCGTTGACGGCGCGCCCGAGCTTTTGCAGGCGCTTAAAGATAAATACGAGCTTTATATCGTCTCAAACGGCACGGCTTCCGTGCAGGACAGCCGACTTGAGAGCGCCGGCATAGCGCCGTATTTCAAGGATATTTTCATATCAGAGCGGCTCGGCGCGGATAAGCCGACAAAGAAGTTTTTCGATATCGTGTTTTCACGCATCGAGGGCTTTGAGCGCGATAAGGCCGTCATCGTCGGCGACAGGCTGTCATCGGATATCCTCGGAGGCATAAACGCCGGCATAAAAACCTGCTGGTTTAACCCAAAGCGCCTGCCCGGCAGAGCGGATATCCCGGCAGATTACGAGATACATGCCCTGTCCGAGCTTCCGGAACTGTTAGAAAAAATCTGAGGTCAAGCTGACCTCAGATTTTTTCATTAATAACGATAACTTCGCCGATATCCTGCGTTTTAGCGCAGCAGCCGATGAGATATTCGCCGTAGGAAGCGCTCGAAAACGAGCAGCCCTCCGCGCCGCTTACTACCGAGAAGCTCCGCACGTTGCCAAGACGCAGGTCGGCATATTTTATATAGCTTTCCTTGAGCGTCCACAGGCGGCAGAACTCGCGGTCGGGGTCATCGGCAGCGTAAACGAGCGCGGCCTCGTCGGGCTGAAAAAAGCGCTTTGCAAGTCTTGCGCCGCCGACCCTCGGCAGCTCGATGTCAACGCCGACCGGCACATCGGAGACGGCGCACACGGCATAGTCTCCGCAATGGGCAAGCGAGAAGAAAACCTCGTTATCGGAGAAAAACGGCTTTTCGTTTTCGCTGAGAACATAATCGCTGCGCCCCGTGACCTTTTTCAGCAGCAGCTCAACGCCGAGACTGCGGCGCTTATCATCGTCCTTCGAAAGGCGCAGCGTCTTTTCGCGCCGTGCAGGAGACACCTTGCCGAGGCAGCTTTCAATATCCAGAAGACCGATGTCAGCGATGAAAATTTTTGTCATGCGCGCATTGCATCGAGCGTTTTCTGAATAAGCGTGTCAAGATCCCAGCCGCACATTTCGGCTCCGCGCAGGATAACGTCGCGCGAGCAGCCGGCGGCGAACTTCTTGTCCTTGAACTTTTTCTTGACCGATTTTACTTCCATATCGGATATGCCGGTCGGACGCATGAGCGCGACGGCACCGATAAGGCCGGTAAGCTCGTCGGTTGCAAACAGGACCTTCTCCATGAAAAGCTCAGGCTCAACGTCGATGCATATGCCGTAGCCGTGACTTATGACGGCGTGGATCACCGATTCGTCTATGTCCTTGTCGCGCAGCATCTCCTGCACCTTGACGCAGTGCTGCTCGGGGTAAAGCTCAAAATCAATATCGTGAAGCATGCCGACGGCGGCCCAGTAATCGACTCGCTCGGGGTCAAACTCCTTTGCAAGCTCGCCCATGACCTTGGAAACGGTCTCGGCATGCTGGAGGTGAAACGGTTCCTTGTTGAACTCGGCGACAAGCTCTCTTGCCTGATCGACTGTGGGGATGTAGCTCATTTGTGTTGCCTCCTGAAAAATGTAATGAACCATTTTACTGCAATATACGTCATAAATCAACGGGAAATTCTTAATTGACACCGCAATGGCGAGAGGTTAAAATTTATATACCATATTACTTAGGAGAACGCGATGGAAAACCCCGTTTTGTATATTGTCATTCCCTGCTATAACGAGCAGGAGGTGCTGCCGATAACGGCACCGATGTTTTTAAATAAGCTGCATGAGCTTGCCGAAAAAAAGCTCGTTTCCGAAAACAGCCGCATAATGTTTGTAAACGACGGCAGCAGCGACGGAACATGGGACATTATCCGCGCCCTTGCTGCGAGCGACGAGCACTACATAGGCATAAGCCAAAGCCGCAACCGCGGCCATCAGAACGCCGTGCTTGCCGGAATTATGGAGGCAAAGGACCACTGCGATATAAGCATATCCATCGATTGCGACGGGCAGGACGACATAAACGCGATGGACAATATGGTTCGTGCCTATCTTGACGGCTGCGATATCGTCTACGGCGTAAGAAATGACCGCGAGACCGACAGCTTCTTTAAACGCACGACCGCGCAGGGCTTTTACAAATTCCTCTCCGCCATGGGCGCGGAGATCGTGTATAACCACGCAGACTACAGGCTGATAAGCGCACGCGCGCTGCACGAGCTTGCAAAGTTTAAAGAGGTAAACCTATTCCTGCGAGGAATGGTTCCGCTTGTCGGATTTAAAAGCACAAGCGTTGAATATAAAAGGGCAGAGCGCATTGCGGGAAAGAGCAAGTACCCTCTGCGCAAGATGCTGGCGCTTGCCGGCGACGGGATAACCAGCCTTTCGATAAAGCCGCTCAGGCTCATAATGAGCTTTGGCGTTATCGTTGCGCTTTTGAGCTTTGTGGGTGTTATATGGGCGATCGTTTCCGCACTTGCCGGACGCGCGGTGGCCGGCTGGGCGAGCATGACGTGCATCATCTGCTTTGTCAGCGGCGTGCAGCTTATCTGCATGGGCATAATCGGCGAATACATCGGCAAGATATATATGGAAACAAAGCAGCGCCCGAGGTATATCATATCCGAGCGCACATGGAAGGAATAAAGGTCTTGTTTAATCGGATAAGATTTGCTATAATGAGCCCATCTGATATTTAGGATAAGGAGAAATTACAATGAACTATTGGAGTACCGCCCGCAGAGGCGTTCTCGGCCTGAGCGCGGCAACCATCGCCTATTCAATCTGGAAGAAGAACCCCGTTCTGCCTCTGGCACTTTACGGAATGCACCTTGCGGAGTATTTCATCGTTGCTAAAAAGGCAGGCAAAAAAGTGTGGTATGACGATACCCGCTGCTTTATCAACACCATGCTTTACGGCTTCACATTCTGGCTTCCGATGAAGCTTGAGATCGAGTAATTCAAAATTCCGGCCTTTTGGCCGGAATTTTTACATGAAAGAAGGTTTGTAATGCTCAATACTACTCTTTGTTACATAAGCCGCGGCAGCGAATATCTCATGCTGCACCGCGTGAAGAAGAAAAACGACATAAATCACGATAAATGGATCGGCATCGGCGGAAAATTCGAGGCCGACGAAAGCCCTGACGAGTGCCTGCTGCGCGAGGCAAGGGAGGAAACGGGGCTTACGCTTACCTCGTGGCGCTGCCGCGGAATAGTCACCTTTATAAATACCAAGTGCGAGTCGGAGTACATGCACCTGTTCACCGCCGACGGCTTTGAGGGCGAGATTAAGAACTGCGACGAGGGTGAGCTTGAATGGATAGACAGAAAAAAGCTCTATGACCTCACACTGTGGGAGGGGGATAAGATATTCCTCCGCCTTCTTGAAAACGACGATGAGCCGTTTTTTCTGCTGAAGCTCGGCTATGACGGCGATGAGCTTGTAAGCGCCGTTTTAAACGGGGAGAGAATAAAGTAAAAAACAAGCCGGATCGAACAGATCCGGCTTGCTCAATGTTAATGTTAGTATGCTACGCCCCAGTAGATCATGTGCTTTGCTTTTTTGCCGCATATCGGGCAGGTGTCGCCGAGGTTTTCCTGCTTGAAGGGGATGCAGCGCGAGGACATGCCTGCCTGCTCCTTCATTTTCAGCTCGCAGTCAAGCTCGCCGCACCACATGGTCTTGATGAAGCCGCCCTTTTCCTCCTGAAGTTGCTTTGCTTCCTCGAGGGAGTGCGCTTCGAAAATGTGCTCGTCGAGGTTCTTCTTTGCCTTGTCGAAAAGACCCTGCTGCACGGCGTCGAGCAGCTCGGGAACCTTTGAAGTCAGCTCGGAAAGCGCGACGGAGGTCTTTTCGCCGTTATCGCGCCTTACCGCCATGCATACGCCGTTTTCTATATCGCGCGGGCCGATCTCGATACGGAGGGGAACACCCTTCATCTCGTACTGTGCGCACTTCCAGCCAAGGCTGTTGTCGCTGAGGTCGATCTTCGCACGGATGCCTGCCGCCTTGAGCGCATCGTAAAGCTCGGTGGCCTTTTCGGTGACGCCTTCTTTGTGCTGAGCAACGGGAACGACGATGACCTGTACGGGGGCGATGCGCGGAGGAAGAACAAGACCGTTGTTGTCGCCATGGGTCATGATAATGCCGCCGATGATGCGTGTTGACATGCCCCAGGAGGTCTGGTGCGGATAACGCTGCTTGTTCTCGCGGTTGGTGAAGGTGATGTTGAACTGCTCTGCAAAGCCGGTGCCAAAGTAGTGGCTCGTGCCGGACTGCAGAGCCTTGTGGTCATGCATCATGCATTCGATGGTGTAGGTGTTCACGGCGCCTGCAAACTTTTCCTTCTCGGTCTTGTTGCCGCGGATAACGGGCATTGCAAGATAATTTTCGCACATGTCCGCATAGACCTCGAGCTGGTGCAGAGTTTCCTCGCGTGCCTCGGCCTCGGTCTCGTGCAGGGTGTGACCCTCCTGCCAGAGGAACTCTCTTCCGCGCAGGAACGGACGGGTCGTCTTTTCCCAGCGCAGCACGGAGCACCACTGGTTGTATTTCATCGGAAGATCGCGCCATGAATGGACTATATGGCTCCAGTGATCGCAGAAAAGCGTTTCTGAGGTCGGGCGGATGCACAGCCTCTCGGGCAGCTCCTCCGAGCCGCCGACGGTGACCCATGCGCACTCGGGCGCAAAGCCCTCGACGTGATCCTTTTCCTTCTGAAGCAGGCTTTCGGGGATGAGCATGGGCATGGAAACATTCTCATGTCCGCCCTCTTTGAACATCCTGTCAAGCTCCTTCTGTATATTCTCCCAAATGGCATAGCCGTATGGGCGCAGGATGAAAAGTCCCTTAATGCCGGAATAATCGACAAGCTCCGCCTTGGTGCAAACATCGGTGAACCACTGGGCGAAATCCTGCTCCATGTCAGTTATCTGTTCAACTTTTTTATCCTTTGCCATTATGATTTCTCCTTTATCTTAATAACTAAACTATTTTATCGAATGCGCCGAGCCTTGTCAATAGATATAAAAAATCTTGACCGCTGTGTTCTTTTTGTCTATAATAGTATGGATTTAATAGATACAATTGACGAAACCATTCGGAGGTGACGCATATTAACAGGCAAAAATATATGGCGGAGCTTTCAAAACTTCTGGCATTTATGTTCAAGGAGGATAAGGAAGATATCCTCGCGCAGTATAACAAAATGCTTGATGAGGCCGATGACGAGCAGGCTCTGCTCGATAGTTTCGGTTCACCGACAAAGCTGGCTGTTACCATTTCCCGTACCTATAAGCGCTCTGAGCGCAAGCTCGCGGTGGAGGCGGACTCGAAAGAGGATAAGCCTGCCGAGTCCGAGCATATAATCGTGACTCCCGTGAAAAAGGAAAAACCGGCCGAGAAGCCGGCGGAGGTAAACACCGGACTTTCCTATGCGGATATAATCGAGGAGATACGCCGCGAAAAGGCCGCCGAGGAGGGCGTGGAGTACAAGCCTATGTTCTTCAACGAGCCTGAGCAGCCTGCGCCCGAACCCGAGCAGCCCGAGACCGAGACTGCGGAGGAACCCGAGCAGACGGCCGCCGCGGAAGCGCCGGAAGAAGACGCTCCGGAGACCGCAGAAACCGAGTCGGAGCCGGAAGAAGCCGAGGCCGAAGAAGAAACCGCCGGTGAAGCTGAGGCAGAGGAGACCCCTGCCGAGGAAGAAACCGAAAACGGCGAGGAGAATGCCGAAGAAACCGGCGCAGAAGAAGCCACGGTCGTTGAACCTGCCGAAGCCGATCAGCCCGAGGAAGAAACAAAAGCCGAGGAAGAAGCGGCAGAGGCTGGGGAGACCGAGACCGAGCCTGCCGAGGACAGCTACGCACCCGAGCTCGTGTTTGAAGAGCTTGAGAGTATCGAGATCCCGGAGGAAACGACGCGGTATAAAACAAATGTTGCGCTGCTGATACTGTACCTTATCTTTGCGATCCCCATCAGCGCCGTTCTGATCGTGCTCGCACTTGCGGTGGCGGTCGTACTGGTCGCTCTTGGCGTATCGCTCATTACGATCGGCGTTGAGGCTATAGGCTTTGCATTTGCAAAGCTTGTGATATTTGCGGATATAATGCTGTGTGCAGGTGCTGTGCTGATAACGTTTGCAGTGGCGCTTATCCTGCTGTGGATCGGCGTTCTTGTGCTGGTGCGCGGTATAAGCGGAATAGTCCGCGGCGCAAAGGCGCTGGGAAGAAGCTTCTGCGTCAAGGAGGTGCCGGATAATGAGTAAGGTATGGAAGATGGTTTCGACCGTCGCGATCGTGGCGCTCATTCTGGGCGCGCTGTGCATCCTCGCAGGCTTTGTCACAGGCGGTGATGTTCAAAGAGTTAAAGACGTGTTTTTTGCGTCATATGACATTGAAAACAAGATAAATGCGTTAAGATCGGCCATGGGGATCATGGCTCTTAACTGATGAGTGCAGGGGTGGCAGAGGCTGCCCTTGCATTTTTACACATAAATGTGGTCAATACGGTTACAAAATTCTATGTTCAGCCCCCTTTTCAAATTATCGTGTATTTGGTATAATCCAAGAGATAAAGATAATGGGTTAAACCCCGAATAAATACAGAGAGGACGATTACAAATGATTTCCCACGGCAAAGAGATCAAGGTATTTACCGGCAACTCCAATCCCAAGCTTGCAAACCAGATATGCAACCAGCTTTTCAAGAACCTCGGTGACTGCACCTGTGCTCACTTCGCTGACGGCGAGTGCTCGATATCCGTTCATGAGCCTGTTCGCGGCGCCGACGTTTTTATCGTTCAGTCGACCTGCAAGCCCGTCAATGACAACCTCATGGAGCTGCTCGTTATGATCGACGCTATGCGCAGAGCATCGGCAGGCAGAATCACCGCCGTTATTCCGTATTTCGGTTATGCCCGCCAGGACCGCAAGGCAAAAAGCCGCGACCCCATCTCCGCAAAGCTCGTTGCAAACCTTATCACCGCAGCAGGCGCAGACCGCGTGCTGACAATGGATCTCCACGCCGCACAGATACAGGGCTTCTTCGATATCCCTGTTGACAATCTTTTTGGCGCCCCTCTCTTTGCAAAGCATTATATAGACATTTACGGCAGAGAAAACGACGATATCATGGTCGTATCCCCCGACGTCGGCAGCACCGCACGCGCACGCAATTTCTCCATGAAGCTCGGCTGCAATATGGCCATCGTTGACAAGCGCCGCGAAAAGGCAAACCAGTCCGAGGTCATGAACATCATCGGCAATGTCGAGGGCAAGACCTGCATCCTGCTTGACGATATGGTCGATACCGCTGGCTCACTCGTCGGCGCGGCAAAGGCTATCGTCGAGATAGGCGGAGCAAAGGAAGTTTATGCATGCGCAAGCCACGGCGTCCTCTCCGGTCCGGCTATCGAACGCATTGAAAACAGCTGCATCAAGGAGCTGCTCCTGCTCGACACCATCCCGTATCCCGAAAACGCGCAGCCGTGCGATAAGATCAAATACATGTCCGTAGCGCCTGTGTTTGCCGAGGCTATCCAGCGCGTTTACGAGGAGATATCCATCTCCAACCTGTTCGAGTAAAATGTTCTTCTCCAAAGGCGGAGCCGAGTGGATCGTTGCGTTCCTCGGCAATCCCGGAATTAAATACAACGGAACAAGGCACAACGCCGGGTTCATGGCGGCAGACGCTATGGAAAAAAAGCTCGGCGTGAGCATAAACAAAATGCGCTTCAAGGCGCTTACGCAGACGGTCGATATAAGCGGAAAAAAGGTGCTGCTTATGAAGCCGCAGACGTATATGAACCTCTCGGGCGATGCGATAGTGCAGGCGGCAAATTTTTATAAGGTGCCGCCCGAGCGCGTCATTGTCGTGTCCGACGAAACGGCGCTGCCCATTGGCAGACTGCGCATCCGCCGCGGCGGATCGGCCGGAGGACACAACGGACTTAAAAGCGTCATCGCCCGGCTCGGGACCGATCAGTTTCCGCGCATCCGTCTTGGTGTCGGCGATAAGCCGCACCCGGACTATGACATGGCCGACTGGGTGCTTTCGGCCTTCAAGGGGCAGGACGCGGCGGATATGGAGCTTGTAGCAAAAAAAGCCGCAGACGCCGTTGAGTGCTATATCACCGAGGGCGCGGATCGCGCGATGAATAGGTTTAATTAAGCGTATCTAAAAAGGGGTTTTCTTCCCCTGTGCAATGACGGCAGGGGGCTAAGGCACTTTGCCGTCATTTATTTAAAAGTCAGAAAGGACGGACGACATGAAGAAAAGCTGCATAGCAATGCTCCTTGCCGGAGGTCAGGGTTCGAGACTTTACGCCCTTACGCAGGACGTGGCAAAGCCCAATATGCCCTTCGGCGGCAAATACCGCATAATTGACTTCCCACTGTCAAACTGCGCAAATTCGGGGATAGACACGGTCGGCGTGCTCACGCAGTACCGTCCGCTTCAGCTCAACAGCTATATCGGCGGCGGGCAGCCCTGGGATCTTGACTCGACAGACGGCGGCGTGTTCATACTTCCACCGTATCAGACAGCAGGCGAGACAGGCTCGTGGTTTTCCGGAACGGCAAATGCGATCTATCAGAACATCGGATTTATCGAGATGTATGATCCCGATAACGTTTTAATTCTCTCTGGCGACCACATATATAAGATGGACTATTCCAAGATGCTCCGCGAGCATATTGAGAAGGACGCAGCCTGCACGATAGCGGTCTTGCAGGTGTCCATGGAGGACGCAACGCGCTTCGGCATCATGAACCTCGGCCCCAACGGATATGTTGAGCAGTTTGAGGAAAAGCCCAAGCAGCCCAAGAGCGATCTTGCCTCTATGGGCATATACATATTTAACTGGAAAAAGCTCCGCAAGTACCTCATCGAGGACGAGAATGACCCGACCTCGAGCAAGGACTTCGGCAAAAATATAATCCCCAACATGCTCAAAGCCGGCGAAAAGCTCTGGCCGTATCGCTTTGACGGCTACTGGCGCGATGTCGGCACGATAACGAGCCTGTGGGACGCAAATATGGACATGCTTTCGACAACGCTCATAAATCTTTATGACCCGAGCTGGCCGATAAGGTCAAGAAGCGTCGCTCAGCCGCCGCACTATGTCGGCTCCGAGGCAACGGTCGTGCATTCGATCGTAACCGAGGGCTGCGAGATCGAGGGTCATGTCGAAAACTCAGTTCTCTCGTCGTCGGCAGTGGTCGAAAAGGGCGCAAAGGTGCTCTATTCGGTGCTCATGCCCGGCGCAAAGGTCGAGGAGGGTGCGGTTGTTGAATACGCCATAATCGGCGAGCAGACGGTTATACACCGCGGCGCTCATGTCGGCGCTCCGCCCGACGGAAGCGAGGCATGGGGCGTTGCAACCTGCGGCCCGAGACTTGATATACGCGAAAACGCCAGCGTCAAAGCAGGCGCTATGATTTACAAAAGCGAGGAGGTCTGAAAATGAGCGATTTTCACGGAATAATCTTTGCTTACGGCGCAGTGCCCGAGCTGGGCGAGCTTGTTCGCCGCCGCACGGCGTCCTCGCTGCCGTTCTGCGGACGATACAGACTTATCGACTTTGCCCTGTCCTCGCTGATGAACGCAGGCATACACGATGTCGGCGTTATCATGCGCCGCGACTATCAGTCGCTGCTTGACCACCTTGCCAGCGGCAAGGACTGGGACATGGGCAGAAGAATAGGCGGACTGCGCATGCTGCCGCCGTTCGGCCTGCCCGAATATCACCGGGGCGACTACACCGGTACGATCGAGGCGCTCAATGCCGTTTCGACCTATATTCACGATATTAACGCCAAGTACATAATAATGATGCATGGCAACACGGCGGCAAACATCGACCTGCGCGCGGCGATAAGGCAGCACCTTGCATCGGGCGCGGAGATAACTGCGATCTGCACCGACGCAACGCCCGACTATCGGCACCACCGCTATATCGTCGATGCCGACGGCTTTGCGCGCAGCATGATCTTCAATCAGACCGCAGCCGGCGAGGGCGCGGCTTCGCTTGAAGCATATATAATTTCAAAGCCGCTGCTCATAAGCATGATGGATGCCTGCGCCGCCGCAAACCACTATCACTTCCACCGCGATGCGATAGCCGACTATCTTGCGTCCGGCGGCAAGGTGAACGTGTTCTTCCACCGCGGCTACGGTAAGCGCATAATGAGCACCGAGGCATATTTCAATGCCAATATGGATATGCTCTCGGCTGCAAACAGAGCCGAGCTGTTCCCGGCGGAGCGCCCCGTGCGCACAAAAACGCATGAGGATGTCAGCACCTATTATGCCGAAGGCTCGATGGCGAAAAACTGCCTTGTTGCCGACGGCTGCATAATCGAGGGCGAGATCGACAACTGCATCATCTCCTCCGATGTGCGCATAAGAAAGGGCGCGCAGCTTTCCGGCTGCCTCATCATGCGCGGAACGGAGATCGGCGAGGGCGTTATAATGAAAAACGTCATTGCCGACAAATCGTCTGCGGTTTCGTCGTTCCAGACGATAATGGGCAGCGAGAAGCTGCCGGTAGTGCTCCCGAAGGGCACAAAGATCTAATCAGGAGTTACCTATAATGTTCACAAGCCAAATCTCACGCGACGAGGTACGCAGCGCGATCGAGGATAAACTCTGCGCGCACTTCGCCGTGACAGCAAAAACCGCGACCGACGATCAGGTGTTTCAGGCAAGCGCCATCGTCATTCGCGAGATCATGAGCAGACTGCTTGCAGTCGAGGAAACGCGCTGCCCCGACCGCGAGGTGCACTATCTGTCCATGGAGTTCCTCATGGGACGCAGCCTCATGAAAAACGCATTCAACCTCGGCATTGCCAATGCGCTCACCGGCGCTCTGGAGGATCTCGGCCGCAATGCCTCGGATATATTCGAGGCAGAAAACGACGCAGGCCTCGGCAACGGCGGCCTCGGCAGGCTCGCGGCCTGCTATATGGATTCGCTGGCCACGCTCGGTATCCCGGCAACGGGCTACTCGCTGTGCTATGAGCTGGGCATTTTCCGCCAGAAGATAGTTGACGGCAAGCAGACCGAGGTCGCCGACGATTGGCGCAGCGCGGCCGAAAGCTGGCTCGTTGCGCGCAACGATGAAGCCGTTGAGGTCCGCTTCGGCGGAACCATCTCCCCGAGATGGGACAGCTTTGGCAGATACCACGCCGAGCATACCGGCTATCAGACCGTTACGGCAGTTCCGCGCGATATGCTCATTGCCGGCTACGGCGGCAACGAGGTCAATATCCTCCGCCTTTGGGATGCGCGCAGCACGAGCGCCCTGGATATGTATCTGTTTTCCGAGGGCGAGTATGTAAAGAGCCTTGAGCAGCGCACGATGAGCGAGGTCATCACCAAGGTGCTGTACCCTGCCGACGACCATATCGAGGGCAAGACCCTGCGCCTAAAGCAGCAGTATTTCTTCCTCTCGGCAACGGCGCAGTCGATCATAAAGACGCATATAAAGCGCTTCGGCGATATAAAAAGCTTCTCAAAGCACCACAGGATCCAGATAAACGATACGCATCCTGCGCTCGTCATTCCCGAGCTTATGCGCATCATGATGGATGAATACGGCCTCGGCTGGGACGAGGCGTGGGATCAGGTGAGCCAATCGGTTGCCTACACGAACCACACCGTCATGAGCGAGGCGCTCGAAAAATGGCCGCAGGATCTGGTGCAGACGCTTTTGCCGCGCGTGTGGGAAATACTGTGCGAGATAAACCGCCGCTGGTGCGAGTACCTTGTATCCAAGTTCGGTAACAGCGAAAAGGTCGGCAAGAACCTTATAATTCAGGACGGGCAGGTTCACATGGCAAACCTCTGCCTTGCTGCGTGCTATAAGATAAACGGCGTCTCCGGCCTGCACGGTGAGATACTGAAAAAAGACCTCTTCAAGGACGTCTGCCAGCTCCGGCCGGAGAGATTTACCTATGTCACAAACGGCATCGACCATCGCCGCTGGCTGGCACAGATAAATCCGCGTCTGAACGGTCTGGTGAGCGAGCTGCTTGAGGGCGACGATTACCTGACAAAGCCCGAAAAGCTCATCGGACTTCTCGACTATGCGGAAAATGTCGACGTTCAACGCCGAGTCAACGAGATAAAGCGACTCAATAAATACGATTTTGCAAAGTTTTTGGCCAAAAACGACGGCTTTGCGCTTGATCCCGATGCGATACTCGATGTCCAGGTAAAGCGCCTGCATGAATATAAGCGTCAGCTTTTGTGCGCGATGCTCATAACGCGGCTGCAAATGAAGATCCACGACGATCCGAACGCGGACTTCATGCCCGTCACCTTCGTGTTCGGTGCAAAGGCCGCAGCAGGATACTACACAGCAAAGCGCATCATCGAGCTTATATGCTCGCTGGCCGACGATATAAGCCGCGATCCGCTGTGCAAGGGCAAGCTCCAGGTCTGCTTTATGGAAAACTACCGTGTTTCGGCTGCCGAAGCGCTCATGCCGGCAGCGCAGGTTTCCGAACAGATATCCACCGCCGGCAAGGAGGCCTCCGGCACCGGCAACATGAAGCTAATGCTCAACGGCGCAGTCACCATAGGAACGCTTGACGGCGCAAACGTCGAAATGTACGAGCGCCTCGGCGATAAGAACATGTTCCTGTTCGGCCTTAAAACCGATGAAGTCGGTGCGCTGAAAGCCTCCGGCTACGATCCTCAGCGCTATGCGCGCGAGGATGCCGAGCTTGGCGCGGTGCTCGACAGAATAAGCCGCGGCTTTGCCGACGGAAAGAGCTATTCCGATCTCGTTTCAAACCTGCTTTACAACGGCGACCCGTATATGCTCTGCGCGGATTTCCGCGACTATGTCAACACTCATGACAGAATGTACTCGGTGATCTCCGATCCGGCCGAGCGCGCAAGACTTTCGATAACAAACACTGCCGAGGCCGGCATATTCGCCGCCGACCGCGCGATAAAAGAGTATGCGGAGGGCATATGGGGAATAAAACTGTAATTGTTATAGGCGCTGTAAACATGGATATCTGCGGCAGACCCGATAGGGAGCCGCGCATGAAGGATTCAAACCCCGGGACGGTGTCGTTCAGCCCCGGCGGAGTCGGCAGAAACATTGCGCATAATCTCTGCCTGCTTGGCCTTAATGTCAAATTCATCGCGGCCATCGGCGACGATGTTTACGGCGACAGCATTTTTGAAAGCTGCACTAAGCTCGGCATGGATATGCACCTGAGCCGCCGCATGAGCGGAGGCAGAACGTCAAGCTATCTGTACGTCACGGATGAAAACGGCGATATGCTTGTCGGCGTGAGCGATACGGATATATCCGCGAGCATAACGCCGGAATATCTCAAGGCGCATATAAAAGAGATAAACGAGGCCGATGCCGTGGTCATCGACGCGAATTTAACTCGCGAGACCGTGGCATGGATCGCCGAAAACGTCACGGCTCCGCTGTACGCCGACCCCGTGTCCGCCGCAAAGGCGGAGCGGCTCAGACCGGCGCTCGGCAGGCTGACGGCGTTCAAGCCGAACGAATATGAGGCAATGAGCATGACGGGTGAGAGCACATCGTTGTTCGCGGCCGAGGCGCTTCTGCGTGAGGGAGTTAAGCAGGTTTTCGTCTCGCTCGGCGACGACGGTATCGTTGCCGCATCCGACGGCGAGATAATAAAGCTGCCGTGCGTGACGACGGAGATCGCAAACTGCACCGGCTGCGGCGACGCCGCAACGGCGGCGATAATCTGGGGCGGAGTCAACGGACTTGGCATTGCCGAAAGCGCATCGGCTGCCATGAAGGCCGCCGCAATGTGCGCCGCCTGCTCCGAAACGATAAACACCGAGCTTTGTCCGGAGCTTATAAGCTGATATGAAAATTCTGCACTAATATAGTGCAGAATTTTTTCGCTTGAATCACATGATGCGCCATACTTTGCGCACAAAGCAGTGTACATTTTCCATATACTACGGTGTATAGGAGGTACACTTATGCAAGCGACAAAATTGCGCCCCGGAACACGAAGAGGCGACGTTATCTGGCTGCCGGTGGACGAGCTTGAACCAAGCCCCATGCAGCCGCGAAAAAACTTCCCCGACGGCGAGCTTCAGGAACTTTCCGAGAGCATCGCCCAATACGGCGTGCTCAATCCGCTGACTGTGAGACTGCGCGACGGGCGATACGAGCTCGTAGCGGGCGAGCGCAGACTCAGGGCGGCGCGCCTTGCGGGCCTGTGCGACGTACCGTGCATATTGCTCGATGTGAGTCTTGAGGACGCAAGCCTCATAGCACTCGTCGAGAATTTGCAGCGCCGCGACCTTGACTTCATCGAGGAGGCAAACGGACTGAGCCAGCTTATTAAGCTGTTCGGGATGAGTCAGGAGGAGGCGGCACGGCGGATCGGCAAATCGCAGTCGGCCGTCGCAAACAAGCTGCGGCTTTTGAAGCTGCCTGATGATGTTTTGCGCTCGCTGCGCGATAACGGACTTACCGAGCGCCACGGCAGAGCACTGCTGCGCCTGCAGGACGAAAATATGCAGCGCGCGGCGCTTGAGTATATGATAGAGCATGACCTCAATGTTGCAGCGGCCGATGCTTATATCGAAGCGCTACTGCGCGAGCCGGAGGAAAAAGCCGACCCGAAGCGAACGTTTATCATGAAGGATGTGCGCGTATTCGTAAACACGATCCTGCACGGGCTTGACCTTATGAAGCAGGGCGGCATAGCCGCCGGCATGAAGCGCGAGGAGACTGATAACGAGCTTATCCTGACCATATCCATTCCGAAGAACAAAGCCGAATAGGACATACATATGCCGCCGTAGAATAATACGGCGGTATTTTAATGTGGGAGGCGCGGCAATGATAAGCTATTTTTCCGAACTGCGATACAAGGAGGTCATAGACATCCATACCGGTAAACGGCTCGGCTATGTATGCGATGCGGAGTTTGACGAGACCGAGGGACGTCTTATATCGCTCATAACGCCGGGAAAAGCAAAATTTTTCGGGCTTTTCGGCAGGGAGGACGACTATATTCTGCCGTGGAAATGCATAGTGCGCATCGGCGGAGATATCATACTCGTCGAGACCGAGGCCGACCAGCCCCGACGCCGCAGAAAAAAAGAAAAAATTTTTGACAAAATGGCAAAAAACTATTGAAAAAGCGTTGGATTTTTGATATTATATCAAGGCATTTCGCACGGACATGGACTTTTTCCCATGTGGCTACGGCTTGGGAAGAGGGAAGAAGTGCCCGGAGGAAAAAACAAATCAGGAGGAAAAACAAATGTCAGTAGTATCTATGAAGCAGCTGCTGGAAGCCGGTGTCCACTTCGGTCACCAGACCCGCCGCTGGAACCCCAAAATGGCCGAGTACATCTACATGGAGCGTAACGGCATCTACATCATCGACCTGCAGAAGACCGTCAAGAAGCTCGAAGAGGCTTACAACTTCGTTCGCGACGTTGCTGCAAACGGCCAGAGCATCCTGTTCGTCGGCACCAAGAAGCAGGCTGCAGAGGCAGTCAAGGAAGAGGCTTCCCGTGTAGGTATGTACTATGTCAACGCCCGTTGGCTCGGCGGCATGCTCACCAACTTCAAGACCATGCGCACCCGTATCGATCGCCTTGCTCAGCTCAAGAAGATGCAGGAGGACGGAACATTCGATATGCTTCCCAAGAAGGAAGTCATGAAGCACATGGGCGAGATGGAGAAGCTCGAGAAGTACCTCGGCGGCGTCAAGGAAATGAAGAAGCTCCCCGGCGCAATGTTCGTCGTTGACCCCCGTAAGGAGCACAATGCAATCGCAGAGGCTCGCAAGCTGCACATCCCCATCGTTGCAATCGTTGATACCAACTGCGACCCCGATGAGGTCGATTACGTTATCCCTGCAAACGATGACGCTATCCGCGCAATTCGCCTGATCGCATCCACCATGGCAAACGCCGTTCAGGAAGGCCGTCAGGGCGCCGACGCTGAGGTCGAGGAGACCCTGGCAGAGGCAGAAGCCGAGAAGGTTGAAGAAGAATAATTGATCAGGGAGCACATCCTGCTCCCTTTCTTAAATAATGCAGGAGGAAAAAGTTATGGCATTTACAGCACAGGACGTAAAAACTCTCCGTGAGATGACCGGCGTTGGCATGATGGACTGCAAAAAGGCACTGTCCGAGTGCGACGGCGATATGGACAAGGCCGTTGAGTATCTGCGTGAAAAGGGCCTTGCAAAGGCAGCAAAGAAGGCCGGCCGCATAGCAGCGGAAGGCATGGCATACGCATCCGTTTGCCCCGAGTGCGGCGTCGGCGCAGTTGTTGAAGTAAACTGCGAGACCGACTTCTGCGCAAAGAGCGATCTTTTCGTCGCTTTCGTTAAGGATATCTGCAAGGTCGTCCTGAAGGACAACCCGGCAGACGTTGACGCACTCATGCAGTGCAAGTACCCCAACAGCGAGCTCACCGTCGCTGAGACCATGCCCGAGAAGGTCATGTCCATCGGCGAGAACCTCCAGATCCGTCGTTTCGCTCGCTTTGGTGAGAACACCTCCGTCGCTTACGTTCACGCAGGCGGCAAGATCGGCGTCCTCGTCAACCTCGCGGTTGAGGGCGGCATCGACGCTACCGAGGTCGGCAAGAACGTTGCAATGCAGATCGCAGCTCTCAATCCCCGTTTCTGGGATAAGTCTCAGGTAACCGAGGATGTCCTCGCAGAGGAGAAGAAGGTTGCTCTCGCACTTATGGATAACGATCCTAAGATGGCTTCCAAGCCTGCTCAGGTCAAGGAAAAGATCGTCATGGGCAAGATGAACAAGTTCTATGAGGAAAACTGCCTCATGCAGATGGAGTTCGTCCGCGGCGATATCTTCCAGGGCAGCGTTGAGAAGTACATTGCCGATGCAGCAAAGAAGCTCGGCGGCAGCATCAAGTTTGTTGACGCAGTTCGCTTCCAGACCGGCGAAGGCATCGAGAAGAAGGAAGAGGACTTCGCAGCTGAGGTTGCAGCTCAGATGAACATGGGCAAGAAGTAATCTCCAATTTCAAAATCTAAAATCAAAATCCGGCAGAGGAAACTCTGCCGGATTTTTTTATGCTTAATCAATTCGCTCGAGGCCGCCGGGGGCTTTGCAGCGCGCGGCAAGATCAATGTATGTCTGCTTGCTGCGCTCCCAAGCATAAATATCTTTTTCCTCAAGCTCGCGCAGAATTTTTGCAGGCGCTCCGCCGACAACGACACGGGGCGGTATCGTCTGATGCTTTTTCACAACTGCGCCCTCCGCGACAACGGTGTATTCTCCGATATCCGCGAAAAGACTGACTATAGCTCCCATGCCGATATTTGCGCCGTCGCGTATATAATTACCGTGGACCATTGCGCCGTGACCGATCGTGACGCGCTTTCCTATGTGGCATCCGTCGGTCTTTGCCTCGGGGCCGCCTACGTGAATTACGCACAGATCCTCAACCGCGCTTTCGTCGCCTATCCAAATCGGGCGTTCATCCGCGCGTATGACTGCCCCAGGACCAATATAGCATCGCGCACCGATTGTGACATCGCCGCTTACAACGGCCGAATCGCTTATGTATGCGCTCGGATCGATCGTGGGTCGTTTGCCTTCAAATTCATAGATCATATTATTACTCCCTGAGCTTTTATTGCCGAGTGTTCCGAATTGATTGAAGCGCTGTGCACGATTTGCACAACAAGAAAGTTTGTTGAGACTTTGGCAATTTGAAACACTTTTTACACATCCATTAATATTATCAAAACATATCATCAAAATCAAGTGCTAAAATTATTTGAATTAGGGGCTGCGACACACAAAAGTGTGCCATCGCGATACACTTTGCTCCAAAAAACGATGACAAGGATGATACACTTTTAACAATTTGACACACTGCGATCTTAGTGATACAATGAGTCCGCAAAGACAAAAGGCGATTTTCAGGCAATGATAAAAAATTTTTTCAAGGGGGCTCGGCGGCGTGAGCATTGATTTTCTGAACCGAGAAAAAGAGTATATCAGTATGCTTAAAAGCTCAAACTATATGTGCAAAAAAAATGGACTTGATCCGCATGTAAAAGCACTTCCCACTGTTACCGAAGCGGATCGGGAGCGATGTAAAAACCATGTTACCGGGCATATACGTCTTATGCGAAAGAGTACGCCCGAGTATTATCAGGCGGTGGCCGATACAATGGCCGCAAATAATTCCGTTTTGCTGTATTTATACGATAATTTCGATATTTTCGGCAGATACGGTGACAGGCAGCTCAAGGACGAGCTGTCGGCAAAAAATATAAAGCTCGGAGGAAATCTCGGTGAAGATTGCGCCGGGACAAATGCGGCTGTAATGGCTGCGCGCAGCCCTGCAAGCACATGGGTCATCGGCGATGAGCATTATCTTGACGCGCTCAAGCCTTATGTGACGTTCGCATTCGGAATTAAGGGAAAATACGGGCGAAACGGCTATGTCGTAATAATAACGCGCAAGGAAAATTTCGATGAGCGCATATATAATCTTTTTAAGCTCCTTGAATCTACCGAGACCATAATAACGACCGGTCACGTCACAAAAGACGTTATAATGCGCGATATTATGCAGCGCAACGAATACCGCCGCGGAAGCACCAATGATATTGTTATAATGGTCGATAACAGCTGCTCCGTCACCTACGCAAACGACATGTTCTATGACTTTTACAGCTATCATCCGCAGGAAACGATCAACAGCTTTCTGAGCGATATCTGCCCGGAGCTTGTATCGCTCGTATCGAAAATTGCCGAGGGAAAAAAGGTCGTCGGCAAGCCGGTGGAGCTTGCGCGCGGAAACGGACTGCGCGAGCAATATTTCGCAGATTGCAGCCCGATAAGTACAAACGGCAGGCAATTGGGAGCACTTATTACCATATATAAAGGCAAAGTAAAGAAAGAGGAAAAACCTGCCGACGGCAATCATGCGCGCTATACATTCGATGATCTTATCGGCGTTTCGGATAATTTTGTGCAGCTTAAGCGCTTTGCCGAGCAGATATCTTCAACCTCAAGCCCTATTCTCATTCAGGGCGAATCGGGCACCGGCAAGGAGCTTTTTGCAAACGCGATCCATTGCACCAGCCAGCGCAAGGATAAACCCTTTGTTGCCGTAAACTGTGCCGCAATACCGAGAGAACTCATAGGAAGCGAGCTTTTCGGTTATGTAGGAGGCTCGTTCACGGGTGCAAGCCGCACAGGAGCAAAGGGCAAATTCGAGCTTGCAGACGGAGGTACTCTGTTCCTTGACGAGATCGGTGAAATGCCGGTTGAAATGCAGAGCGTGCTGCTGCGCGCACTGGAAGATAACTGCATAACGCGTATCGGCGCAACAAAGCCGATAAGCGTTGATGTACGAATAATTACAGCCACTAATAAGGACCTTACAAAGTGCATCTCAGATGGAACTTTCAGGGCGGATCTGTATTATAGGCTGAATGTAATCAACCTCACCATGATACCTCTCAGACGTCGCAGAGAGGATATCAAAGAGCTTGCGGAGTATTTCCTTGAGCGATTCGCGTTTGAAAACGGGAAGAATATCCACGGCATAAGCACGGCCGCAACGCTGGCTATGGCCGAATACAGCTGGCCAGGCAATGTACGCGAGCTGCGCAACTGCATGGAATACAGCGTGATCGTGTGTAAAAGCGAGCAGATCGAGCTTGAGGATCTGCCAAACAGCATAAGCAGGATCGAACAGACCGAGGCTGCTCCTAACGCGGAACAGGATGGTTCCGAGCTGCGGATGATGACGGACTTTTTCACCAAGCAGCGTTTGGAGATGGCCAAGAAGCTCATGGCAGAATATAAAGGCAACAAATCAAAGGTAGCCAAAGAAATGGGAGTATCGCGCTCCACGCTTTACAGGATACTGAATACAGCAGAAAACGGCGATGACGGCAAATAAGCAAAATTACACACCGCATATAATAGCCACCTGTCCTACAATAGGACAGGTGTGTTGTTTATGATTTTCCGATCCCCGATGTTTCCTGTAAGGAGCTGTTCCTCAAAAGAGTTAGCGAACATCCCGACAAAACCTATGTTATCAGCCATGGCGCGAAGTTTTTTGATGTTCATATTGTTTGCCTCCTTCGTTTCGGATGAGCAGATTGTATTACGCCGACCTAAAACGAGCCTGAAGAGAATTTATTTTTTCCTTTAAGCTTGGTTTCAGGTCGGCAGTTTATCATGAACATGTAAAGAGGAGGTAAACGAAATGTCAGATAACATACAGAGCTGTTTTGAACGCTACGAAAAAAAGTACCGCATAACGCAGGAACAACAGATAGAAATAATAAAAGGCATGCAGACACATATGCAGGCCGATAAGTTCGGCAATTACACCATATGCAATATCTATTACGACACTGACGACTGGCAGCTTGTCCGTGCGTCGATAGAAAAACCTATATATAAGGAAAAGCTCCGCGTCCGCAGCTACGGCGTTCCGTCCGAGGACGGAAAGGTGTTCGTTGAGCTTAAAAAGAAGTACGACGGCGTTGTGTATAAGCGCAGGATCACGGCAAGCCCCGAAGCGGCACAGCAGCTTTTAAGCGGTGAAGCTCCGGGCGAGAACTTTGGCCAGATCGGCCGCGAGATCGAGTGGTTCAGGGCGCGTTATGCGGCAAAGCCGAAGGTGTTCATCGGATACGACCGCATGGCTTTCTCCGGCACAGAGCAGCCGGAGCTGAGAATGACATTTGATACCGGCCTGCGCTTTCGCACGGATGAGCTTGATTTGCGCCTCGGTTCTCACGGCGCGCCGCTGCTGCCGCCGGGAGAGGTACTCATGGAGATAAAAATCCCCGGAGCGTGCCCGATGTGGTTGAGCAGACTTTTGTCGGAAACCGGCGCATTCCCAACATCTTTTTCAAAAATCGGTCATTGCTATAAAAACAGCATCCTCCGAATAGGGGATGCACTTGAGAAAAAGGAGGAATCCGACTGTGCTTGAATCCATAATATCCTCGCAGCTTACGCTGCCTGCATTTTTGATATGCACGTTCACATCAATTGTCCTCGGCGTCGGTATCGCGCTTGTCGGTATGTATCGCTCGCGCTCGAGCCAGAGCTATGCGGTCGCGCTGGCGATACTCCCGGTGGTCGTTCAGCTTGTCATCATGCTCGTAAACGGCAACGTCGGTGCCGGAGTCGCCGTCGCAGGCGCGTTCAGCCTTGTAAGGTTCCGGTCTGTTCCGGGAACCGCGCGCGAGATAGGCGTGCTGTTCATGGCTATGGCCGTCGGCCTTGCAACTGGCATGGGCTTTGTAGGCCTTGCGGTCATATCGTTTGTGATCATCTCGGCCGTCATAATGGCACTGACGGCGCTGAACTTCGGCAAGGGCAAAGCCGAAGAGCGCACGCTGAAAATCACCATACCCGAAAATCTTGACTACGAGGGCCTTTTTGACGATGTTTTTGCCGAGTATACCAGGTCAAATTCACTTGTTAAGGTCAAAACCTCAAACATGGGAACGCTTTACGAGCTTGAGTATCGGATCGTTTTAAACAGCGATAATGTGCCGAAGGCATTCCTCGACGCGCTGCGCTGCCGCAACGGAAACCTCAATATCACCTGCGGCCGCGAGAGCACGAAAGAAGTGCTGTAAATGTAAAAGAGCATGTAAGATCTCATGCTCGACGAATACGCAAAAACACATATCGGATTTCTACATATTTTTTGCAATATTGCAGAGAATATAACCGTACAACAAAAATACGGAGGATCATAGATATGAAAGCAACAGGGATAGTAAGGCGCATTGACGATCTCGGCAGGGTCGTGATCCCGAAGGAGATACGCCGCACAATGCGTATCCGCGAAGGCGACCCGTTGGAGATTTTCACGGACCGCGATGGTGAGGTCATATTCAAAAAGTACTCGCCGATCGGCGAGCTGAGCGATTTTGCGGCGCAAATATGCGACAGCCTGCATCGCTCGACCGACGCGGTGGCCGCGGTTTGCGACCGCGACAGTATTATTGCCGTGTCGGGTGCATCCAAGCGTGATTTTATAGATAAGCGAGTATCGCCGGCGCTTGAGCGCGTTATGGAATCGCGCGGCAGCATGCGCTATGACGGCACCGAGCCGATACACGTCATTGACGGCGACGAGCGCTACTATGTTTCGGTCGCATCACCCATCCTAAGCGAGGGCGATATACTCGGCTGCGTGATATTCGTGAGCCAGAATGCATCTGCCGGCAGCGACATTGAATTTAAGCTTGCCCAGACCGTTGCGTCCTTCCTCGGAAAGCAGATGGAAAGCTGAAAGCAAAAAGCAGACGCTTTGCGTCTGCTTTTTGCTTTATACATATTGAATATCAGACCTTCGCGAGGAAGCACTCCTGACTTTCAACCTCTGAATAGAGTATCGCCTTGCCCTCGCCGAGGTCATACACGCTTATAACGTCGGCGATCGGATCTGCGGTATCGGTCTTGAGGAGCTTTGCATACACATCTTCGCAGCCGGAAAACAGCTCTTCGTTAAAAACGCAGCCGTCCTCGCCCGGATAGAGCGCAGCGTAAAACGTTCCGGCCTCGACGAGATCCTGGAAGAAGTGGCTGCCGTAGCTAAGCTCTGGACGCAGTCCGTGCGAGCTGTACGCAAGCTCGGCGATGCAGTCGAAGCGGTTTATCTCCATGAAATGTACCGGCACGCCGAGACTCGGAGTGGTCGTTCCCCAGCGCCCGGGGCCGAGCAGGATAGTGCCCTTGTCACGCAGGAGACTGTTAAGCTCTCCGAGCCTGCGCGCAACCTGATATTTGCGCTGCTCCGGCAGGGCAAGATAAGGCTCGACCTTGACCATGATGGCATATCTGATCGGCAGGCACACATTGCCGCCCATGAAGTTGCCCTCGGTGCGGAAGTACAGCTCCTTGATCTTAGGCATGACTCCGGATGAACCCACGCCGCGTGTCTGAAGCGGACGGCACTGGAGCAGATTGACGCGGTAATTGCCCTCGGCGTCAAAATTGCAGGCGTACTCAATATCGACGGGGTAATCGTACTTCTCTTCGAGAATGCGCATCGTTTCGGTCATGACTGCGGCGAAGTCCGTGTTTCCGAGAAGCTTGCGGAAGTTGAGAATATCCGGAGCATCGGAGGCGCTCAGACCCATTTCGCGCAGCCTTGCGGCGGTGGGGTAATCCAGTTCCATGAACAGCGTCGGATCTGCCTTGAGATCCCTTTTGTCGATGCTGTCAACGCTTATCGTCTCAAACTCGTTGTCCTTGAGCCCGATAACGTCCATCTTATGCTGCGAATACTTGTACTCGTCGCCGTAAGCCACCATCGGTGGCGCTGTGGGGTTATCCATGTTCAAAAGCCGCGCGTAGTCGTCGGCCTCGCGATCGACCGCGCGCGTACCCATACCAAAAACGAGGCGCAGCATGCCCTTGTTTTCCGATGAGGAGTTCTGCTTGTTGAGATAAAGATTTTTTGAATGCCCCACGCCGGCAATGTGAGGATAGTAGTAGTCGCCGTGAACGTCGCCGCACACGCGCATGACCAGCAGCGCCATCTGCTCGTCACGATCAAGAAGGTTGCGCTCTGCGCGGTATTTGATCGCGTCCGGGTCAACGGTGCTGGCGTAGACCTGCTTGACCGCGCGCTCAAAGACATCGTAGCGCTCTTTCAAACTGCCTTGATTGGGGCAGAAAACGCTCTCGTATTTTCCGGCGAAGGCGTTGCCGAATCCGTCCTCAAGAATGGAGCTTGAGCGCACGATTATAGGCGACTGACCGAAGTATTCGAGCATGGACATGAACTGCTCCTTGATGCTGGGGGCGAATGTGCCGTTGAGCAGCAGCTCGCGTATGTCGGGAGCGTACTTGAGATAGTCCTCGGCCTCGATCATGTGTATTCGAGAGCCCCACAGGCCGCTCTGCACGGCGTAGGTATAGAAAACGTCCGCGCCGATATAGTACGAATCGTGCGGCTCAATCCGAGAGCTGTACAGCTCCGGAGCTTCGTAGCGCAGAATGTTGCGCGCAAGCAGCATGCCGGCGGCCTTGCCTCCGATACAGCCGGTGCCGATCTCGCGGTTTTTTATGTACATAAGATCCTTCATGGAGAAGTATTTGCGGCACAGGGCAAAGCGCGTGGGCTCGTTGCCGAGAAGACAGCGCATTATGTTGTCCTTTAAAAGCTTGCCTTCGTCGTCGGTTGGCTCGCGCCCGTCGGCGACGGAGTCAAACATGCTGTCCCAGCAGTCGCGGCGCTCGCCGGTCTGGGTGAAGCGCTCGAATATGGCATAGGTGTCGGCGCTCGAGGTGAGCGTGCGCCATTTCGAGCCGGTGATTTTAAGCGGGAAATAGGTCGTCGTTGTGTTGCGGCCGCGAACCTTTACCGGATGCATGTAAACGCTGCCGTCGAGAGTGCGGATGTTGACAAGCAGCGGCGCTTCCTTGCGGATGCGCGAGATAGTCTCATAGGTGTGCTTTTCATAGTCTATCGGCTGATAGGCTATCGCCTGGCGGCGTATGAGAAACGGGTTTATCAGCAGAAAAAAGTTCGAGATCATAAGGTCCGAGAACCAATAATTTTGCAGATCCGACAGGCAGTCGAACACGAAAAACGTACCCATAGGCTCCTTGTCGATTATTCTGTGAACCTGCACTGCGAAGGTCTCGAAGCCCACTCGCGGATCGAGCCTGTACTCATGCACATTTGCGCCGCCCTGACAGAGCGCGGCTGCGTCCATGATCTCTTCGTGGTCGGCAAAGCGTATGTATGCTATGCGCTTGCCCTGACGGGCGATGTTGGTTACAAATCTCGTTGCTACGTACATATAGTCGCTGATGTGCTCGCACTGCCATACGACGGTGTCGCCGGGGCGCAAAAAATCTATAGCCTGGTCAAGGCCGTCTATGCCGGTGCTTATGCGGCGCTCTTTATCCATGTCTTTTCCTCCTTGCGTAGTGAAAAATGCGCAGGCCGCCGGAGCATTGCTCCGGCGACCGTTACTGCCTGATTTATTTGCCTATATCCGCCGGATCCATAAGTTTTACGGTGATATCCAGGGTCCTTCCGTCGCGCCAGACAGTGAATGTCAGCGTGTCGCCGGCATTAAGGCCCTCCTTCGCATCTGAAACGTCGGAGTTTTCAAAAGCGTCCTCGCCGTTGACTTTAGTGATTATATCGCCGCGCTCTATGCCCTTCGCCTCGGCATCCGAGCCTTCGGTGACTGCGCTGACGTACAGCCCCTGCGGAATGTCGTAGTACTGAGCAATGTCCTTGCTCACGGGGCCTACCGTAACGCCGATCGACACCCGGCCGTACACCGCGCCGTCCTCGATAAGCGCCTGAACGATGCTCTCGACAGTGTCGGACGGTATTGCAAAGCCGAGACCTTCAACTCCCGAACCGAAGGATGAGATCATCTTCATGTTCGTTATACCGATGACCTGACCGCGGCTGTTGAACAGTGGGCCGCCGGAGTTGCCTTCGTTGATGGAGGCGTCGGTTTGAATAAGAGTCATTGTCGTGCCGTTGTAGTTTATCTCACGGTTGAGTGCGGAAACTATTCCGCGTGTCATGGTAAGACGCAGGTCGGGGGAGAGAGGGTTGCCGATGGCGGCAACACTGTCGCCGACGCTGAGGGTTGAGCTTGAGGCAAATTCGGCGGCTGAAAGGCCTGTCGCGTCGATCTTTATTACGGCAATATCGCTGGACGCGTCAAAGCCGATGAGCTTTGCTTCGTGCTCGCTGCCGTCGTATAAAACCACCGTGGCCGAGTCGCCGTCGTCAAGAACGTGCGTGTTTGTGATGATATACCCGTCCTCGGAGGCGATAACGCCGCTGCCCCAGGCGTAATAGTCCTCACTCTCGCTGTCGTTATAGACCTTGATGCCGACAACGGAAGGGCTGCACTTTTCATAAATCGTGCTGAAATCGAGCGAAGCGCCATCGCTGCCGTTTTTGATTGTAAGGCTGCCGCGGTCGTCGGCAAGGGGGATGCGCACCTCCGCCGACGCCGTCGGAGCATCGGTTCCGTAGAGTTTGTCGAAATAAACGTGCCAGTCCGAGGGCTTACCGTCGGCGTTATAGTCTATTACGTCCGAGCCGAAGCCGCCTGCTATGAGGGCTATGCCGGCGATGAACACACACAGACATACTATCAGCGCGATAACGCGCGTTTTCCTGTTTCCGTTGGGCAAATTTGCCGCAGGCTGCCGATCCTGAGCGCCCGTCTGTGAGCTCGGCTTATACCAGTCGTTGCCGTTAGTGTCATACCAGCCCATTAATTTCTCCAATCTGCCGCGGCATGCGGCTTACTTTCGTTCTGCTTTTTCTTTTTTCTGCTTCGCCGGCGCGAGGGGGAGCGTGAAAACAAACACCGTCACTCCGTCGCGGCTGGACACAGCGACCTCTTCGCCGTGACTGTTGACGATCTTTTTTACAAGATACAGGCCGAGACCTACGCCGTCTTTATCCAGACTTCGCGAGCGGTCGGATTTGTGGAAGCGATCGAAGATGTACGGCAGATCGTCTTCCGGGATAGGCTCGCCGATATTCTTTATGGAAACATAGGCCTTGGAGCCTTTTTTGTAGAGTCTTATGGTTATCGTACTGCCGGGCGAGGCGAACTTCATTGCGTTGTCGGTGAGGTTATATATGACCTGCGTTATGGAGTCACGCTCGGCAAAGACCACAATGGGGTCTTCCGGAAGCTGCGGATCGACGTCAAGATTTTTCTCCTTGGCTCTGCTCTCAAAGCTCAGAAGGCATTGCAGCAGAAGCTCGGAAAGGTCAAAGCGGCTGCGCTTTGAAAGATCGACAGCGTCGCTTTCTGCCTGGCTGAGGTCGAGCATGCTGCGCACAAGGCGCGAAAGGCGACGCGTTTCGTCGGCAATTTTGCGCAGATATTTTTCCTCCTGCTCGTGCGGTATCGTTCCGTCAAGTATGCCGTCGGCAAAGCCGGCGATGGTGGTCATCGGGGTTCGCAGCTCGTGTGAGACATTTGCGATGAACTCCTGACGCTTGTTGTCGCTTTTCTCGAGCGTGTCGGCCATTGAGTTGAACGACTCAATAAGCGTTCCGATCTCGTCGTCGCGCTTTTCCTTTGTTTTGACACGCACCGAAAAATCTCCGAGAGCAAACTTACGCGCGGCAAGCGTCAACTCGTCAAGTGGCTCGGCCATCTTCTTTGAGTAGACAAGGCTCATGAGTATCGCAACGAGCACGACCGCTATCGCGACGGCCAATGCAACGCCGAAAAAGGCCTGCCAGTTGTTCATTATGTTGAACTCATCGGACGCGACAAAGACATAGCCGAGCGTTTCGTTATCCGAGACTATCGGCTTTGCAACGACGTATTGCTGCTCGGAATAAAAGCCCATGAGCGTCGTCATACTGTCAAACTCGCTTCCTGAGCTTACGGCCTGCATGACCGACGGATCAAGCTGCTTGCCCTGATGTTTTGCGCAATACAGGGTCAAATCGGAACAGGACAGCACAAGACCGTCCTGATCGCATATAAATATGTGGCTCGATGTGACATTCGCAATCGGGCTTATCGTTAAACGCAGATTCCAGCTCCCGAGCGTTTCCTGCTTTGAAAGAGCAAGCGCGGATCTTATGACCTCGTCTGCGCTGGCGTTCATTCTTTCCCTTGTGGAGTTTATAAGATAGTTCCTGCCGATGAAGAAGAACGATGCGCCGATCAGCGCAAACGAGACGAAAACAAGAAGCGCCGTCGCAAGAAAATTGCGTAAGTATATGCTCTTCATACAGAGCGGCTCCTTTTATTTTACGACTTCGAATTTATAACCAACGCCCCAAACGGTCTGCAGTGACCACTGAGGAGAAACGCCCTCAAGCTTTTCCCTCAGACGCTTGATGTGAACGTCAACGGTGCGCGAATCGCCGAAGTAATCGAAGCCCCATACCTCGTCAAGCAGCTGGTTGCGCGTAAAAACAATGTTGGGCGATGCTGCAAGATGATACAGCAGCTCCATCTCTTTGGGCGGAGTGTCTACCTTCACTCCGTCAACTATAAGCTCATAGGAGTCAAGGTTCACAATAAGCTTATCATAGCAGAGCTTTTTCTCTTTGGGCGCGTTGTCGGTCTCCGAACGGCGCATGACCGCGTGGATGCGCGCAAGAAGCTCCTTGACTTCAAAGGGCTTTGTTACATAGTCGTCCGCGCCGATATCCAGACCTGCGACCTTATCTCCGACAGCGCCCTTTGCGGTGAGCATGATGATGGGAACCGACGAGGTCTTGCGAATCTCGCGGCAAACCTGCATGCCGTCCATAACTGGCATCATGACATCAAGCAGCACAAGGTCGGGCGATGTCTCGTTGAACATCTCAATACCGCGTCCGCCGTCGTGCGCGATGCTGACCTCAAAGCCGTCCTTTTCAAGATAAAGCATAAGAAGCTCGGCAATATTAACGTCGTCTTCAACAACAAGGGCTTTTTTGCTCATATTATTTCCCCCTTGGATCAAAATATTATTTGTACTTAATACAAGTATACAGTAATTATACAGATAAAAAAAGAGTTTTAGTTAAAAAACTGTAAAATGGCGAATAAACGGGGATACAAACGCACCGCACGGTTATCCCCCATGCGGTGCAACTTTTTAGTCTCTGTTAAATTCTCTCAGCTCAAGTCCGGGGTTTTTGGTGAGCGCCCAGTTGACGCACCATTCGGAGGTGAACAGCAACAGGTTATTTCCGCGAAAATCCTGGACCCACTTGGTATCGCTCGTGAGGTTCAGATCGTTGGGATTTATGCCCTCGTTGTCTATCCAGCGCACGACCTCATACGGCATGCTGCGGCGGCGAACGTCAACGCCGTACTCGTTTTTCAGCCTGTATTCAAGCACCTCCAGCTGAAGTATGCCGACGACGCCGACGATGATCTCCTCAACGCCGGTGTACGGCTCGTGGAATATCTGTATCGCGCCCTCCTGCGCTATCTGCATGATGCCCTTTTCAAACTGCTTGCGCTTCATCGTGTCGATACGCTCGACGCCTGCAAAAATTTCGGGCGCAAAGGTCGGTATGCCCTCAAACTCCACCTTCATGGACTTGTCGCATATCGTGTCGCCGATCGAGAAAATGCCGGGGTCGAACACGCCGATGATGTCGCCTGCGTAAGCCTCGTTTATTATCGCGCGCTCCTGCGCCATGAGCTGCTGCGGCTGCGCAAGACGTATGGACTTGCCGCCCTGAACGTGGAAATATTCCTTGTCGCGCTCAAACTTGCCCGAGCATATGCGCATGAAGGCGATCCTGTCGCGGTGGGCCTTGTTCATGTTCGCCTGGATCTTGAAAACAAAGGCGGAGAACTTGTCGGCGAACGGATCGACGATCTCGTCGCCGGCCTTGCGCGGCAGGGGAGGCATGGTCATGTCAAGAAAGCTCTCCAAAAACGGCTCAATGCCGAAGTTGTTGAGCGCCGAGCCGAAGAACACGGGGCTGAGCTTGCCGTCGCGCACCTGATCAATGTCGAATTCATAGCCTGCGCCGTCGAGCAGCTCAACATCGTCGCACAGTGTCCTGCGCAGCTTTTCGCCGATGAGACTGTCGAGCGTTTCGGTGTCGTCAAGGCTGCATTCGATAGCCTTGATCTTGTCCTGACCGCGGTGGAACTCGTTAAAGGCGAGGATCTCGCGCTTTTCGCGGTCATAAACACCCTTGAAGTCGATGCCGCAGCCGATGGGCCAGTTCATCGGATAGGTGCCGATGCCGAACTCCTGCTCCAGCTCCTCCATAAGATCGTAGGGGCTTCGCGCCTCACGGTCGAGCTTATTTATAAAGGTGAAGATGGGGATATTGCGCATTGCGCATATCTTGAAAAGCTTTCTGGTCTGCGGCTCGATGCCCTTTGCCGCGTCGATGACCATGACCGCGCTGTCGGCGGCCATAAGGGTGCGGTAGGTGTCCTCGGAAAAGTCCTGATGTCCAGGAGTGTCGAGGATGTTTATGCAGTAGCCCTTATACTCAAACTGCATGACTGAGGAGCTTATAGATATTCCGCGCTGCTTTTCAAGCTCCATCCAGTCGGACACCGCGTGACGTGCCGTGGCCTTGCCCTTTACAGAGCCTGCAAGCTGTATCGCCCCACCGTAGAGCAGCAGCTTTTCGGTAAGCGTTGTTTTGCCGGCGTCAGGGTGCGAGATGATAGCAAACGTTCTGCGCCGTTCGATTTCCTTTCTTATATCAGCCATATATGCTTCTCTCCAAATATTTTTTCACATAGAATAACATATTATCATATATACGCTGCAAAAGCAAAGCTTTTGTGCATAATAAAACCGGTCTTGACGACCGGTTTTAATCATCGTTTTCGATAACGCTCACGATTTTCGTCGGGGTCGGGTCTAACTTATGCCGTGCGCGGCTTAGAACGATGGCAATCACTATGCCGAGTATCGCAGCGCCGAAGGCCACGGCAATACATACCGATTCGCTCAGCGAGAGCGCCGCGGCTATGACATAGCCTAAAATGAGCATAACAAGCGGCAGAACATAGATAGCAAGCGCGCCCTTTACCACGCCCTTCGTCGGCGTTTCGATCATAACGTGCTGGCCGCGATGCGCTCCAATTGGATTCTGCACGACGGATTTCATGAGGTGCTCGTACTTGCACTCGTTGCAGCCGTTGCAGTCGCCGCCGCAAATGCCCAGACGCTCAACAACAACCTCGGCAAGCCCGTCATCACGATTTTTTGTTACAATTGCTTCCTGAAACATTGATCATCACCTTTACAAATTATACACCTTATTATCACTTGTAGCAAGTGGAGGTTTATGTTATACTTGCTGGTGAAGATAAACAGGAGGTGGCTGCTGTGCCCAGTGTGCTCAACCTTAAAAAATCAAACTGCAAGAATTGCCACAGATGCATAAGAAAATGCCCGGTCAAGTCCATACGCTTCACGGGACATCAGGCGCATATAATAAGCGACGAGTGTATCCTGTGCGGCCAGTGCTTTGTCGTCTGTCCGCAGGAGGCAAAGGAGATCATTGACGATCGAGAGAGAGTCGGCGTGATGCTCCAGGGAAAAGCGCCCGTAATAGCGAGCTTTGACCCGTCCTTCTATGCCTGCTGGGAGGGCTGCGGAGCAAACTCGGTTCGCAAGGCGCTCATCGAGCTTGGCTTCACCGACGCCGAGGAGACCGCCATAGGCGCGACGATAGTAAAGCGCGAATACGAGCGGCTGCTGCGCGAGGCAAAGCAGGATGTTATCATAACCTCGGCCTGCGCGTCGCTGAACCTGCTTATCGAAAAGCATTTTCCCGATCTGCGGCAGTATCTGGCTCCCGTCGTGTCGCCGATGATAGCGCACGCGATGGATATAAAGCGCCGCATGCCGGAGGCAAAGGTAGTTTTCATCGGTCCCTGCGTCGCAAAAAAGCAGGAGTACGAGGGAACGTGCGTTGACGCGGTCCTCACGTTTGAGGAATTTGATCAGATGCGCATATCCGCCGGCATTGAGATCGAGCACGAATTCGGCGAAAGCTTCCCCGGCAGGGCGCGCAGCTTCCCGGTCACGGGCGGCATAATAAGAAGCATGGATATACCCGACACGGGCTATCAGTGCATCGCGACAAACGGTCCGAAAAACTGCATGAACGCGCTAAACGACCTCCAAAACGGCAATATCCACAAGTGCTTTATTGAGCTTGCCATGTGCGACGGAAGCTGCATAGAAGGCCCCATTATGGAAAAGTACATAAATTCCCCGATCCGGCATATATACTCGGTCTGGAGCAATGTCGGCAAGGAGGATTTTGACGTTCCGCAGCCGGAGCCTGAGCAGTTGAGAACGCAGTATATCGGAACTCCGGTGCATAAAAAAACTCCGAGCGAGGCCGAGATACGCGAGATATTGTCCAAGCTCGGCAAAAACACAAAGGCCGATGAGCTCAACTGCGGCTCCTGCGGCTATAACACCTGCCGCGACAAGGCTATCGCGATCTACCGCGGCACCGCCGACTACAGCATGTGTCTGCCATTTATCATGGATAAGGCCGAGCGCTTCAGCACCAAGATACTCAACAATATGCCCAGCGGCGTTGTTGTCGTCAACGAGGATCTTGAGGTGCAGCAGCTAAACCGAACGGCCATGCGCATGCTCAATATCAGCCACGAATCCGACGTTCTGGGCGACAGCGTTGTAAGGGTGCTTGACACGGCGCCGTTTTTCACCTGCCTTGAGACGGGCAAAAGCGTAAAAAAGCTGCGCGGATATTTTTCCGATTACGAAAAGTACTTTGAGCAGACCGTAGTGTACGACCGCTCGTCAAAGATACTTATCGACATCATCTCCGACGTCACAGAGGAAGAGGAAGAGTCCATGCGCCGCAAGGCCATAAGTCAGAAAACGGCGGAGATCACCAACAACGTCATTGAAAATCAGATGCGCATCGTTCAGGAGATCGCCTCGCTCCTCGGCGAGACTACGGCCGAGACTAAGATCGCCCTGACGAGGCTGAAGGAGTCGCTGAGCCTTGAAGAAGAATAATCTTTGCAGCGAGATAGCGTATATGAGCCTTAACCACGACGGCGAGCAGCTGTGCGGCGACCACGTCGAGATCGTTGAAAACGAAAACTCGACCATTGTTGTTCTTGCCGACGGACTTGGAAGCGGAGTTAAGGCGAGTATACTCTCAACGCTCACATCAACGATAATATCCACCATGCTTGCCGCAGGGCTTGATATCCGCGACGCTGTTGAAACCATTGCCGACACGCTGCCGATATGCTCCGAGCGGAAAACGGCTTTTTCGACCTTCACGATAATAAGGCTTGAGGATAATGCCCATGCGGACATAATCCAATATGAAAATCCGAACGTTATTCTTATCCGCAACGGAGAGCAGTATGAATTTCCGCTTTCGACGATGAAGATCGGCGAAAAGACGATATACCGCTCAAGCTTCGAGCTTGCCGACGGAGATATGTTCATTGCGCTCAGCGACGGCATGCTGTACGCAAGCGATAACGGTGTGCTCAACTCATCCTGGGACAGGGATGCGATAGCAAAATTCATGGAGCCGCTGAGCGAATCGGGGCTTACATCGAACGTGCTCGCAAACCTCCTGATGGAGGAGACCAACAAGCTGTATGGCGGAAAGCCCTTTGACGATGCAACGACGTGCATAGTTAAGATCCGCCAGCGCCAGACGGTCAATATAGCCATCGGGCCGCCGGAGAATATCAGCGATAACCACCGCATGATGGCGCTGTTTTTCGCAAAGGAAGGCAAGCACATCGTCTGCGGAGGAACTACCTCGAAGATCGCCGCGGAATATCTGCACACAACGGTGCAGACGGAATACACCTCGCCCGATCCGGATATACCGCCGATATCTCATGTTCAGGGCATTGATCTTGTGACTGAGGGCATTATAACCGTTGACCGAATTCTGGCCTATTCAAAGGACTATGTGAAGGATAACCGCAGCTTTGAAAAATGGTGCTATAAGAAGGACGGCGCGTCACTTGCGGCACGCATACTTTTTGAGGATGCAACGGATATAAACATGTTCATCGGCCATGCGGCAAATCCGGCGCACGACGGACTGCCCATTAACTTCAACGTCAAAATGCAGATACTCAAGCAGCTTTCAAATAATCTGCAAAAAATGGGCAAGCGCGTGAAAATACACGATTTTTAATGTAAAAACGGCTCTCACAGAGAGCCGTTTTGCTATAGCTATATGAGTATATCGGCTTTGCTGACATTTCCCCAGTCAAACTCGGAAATGAGCTCTGCGGCTGAATGCGGCGATCCGTCCGAGATTCCCAAAAGCCCGGCGATATAACCGATGATCTCATCGGGAGCGTGCGTTTTCAGAAGTGCCTCGGCTCCAAGCTCGCCGTATCGTTTTGAAAGCTTCCTGCCGTCGGCACCGACAATAAGAGGAGCGTGATAATATTTCGGCGCATCGCCGCCTAATTCGGAAATGAGCCATATCTGCCGCGCCGTTGACGAAAGCAGATCGCGACCGCGCACGACTCGCGTAACGCCCATATCCATATCGTCAAACGAAACGGCAAGCTGATATGCATAAACACCGTCAGAGCGCTTTATAATAAAATCACCGCTGTCGGCAAGGTTTTCCGAAAATTTACCGTAATGTCCGTCGCAAAAGCTTATCGTTTTATCCGGAACTTTTATCTTCCATGCGGCCTTTCGCCCGGCTGCTTCAAGCTCACGCCGCGCCGCAAGGCTCAAATGCCGGCATTTGCAGCCCGAATCGCTGCGGTGCTCGCCGGGGTGCGGAGCGGAGGCGG
>ULRD01050770.1_pt1 | contig 39751 bp, 49 predicted proteins | sample 1955181 | NCBI WGS metagenome assembly ULRD01 (sample SAMEA4835675, study PRJEB28245) | human gut metagenome | biome: gut microbiome; material: fecal sample | place: Denmark | collected 2008
GTTGGTTATAATCCCGACACCATGCCAATACAAATAAGATGTACAACATCAGGAGGTTCAGTGTATTACTCAAATTCCATGATAACCTTAAATGGACGAAGGCAACGTGCGTTAACTTATATTTACGGACAAACAACCGCCCCTGTGTTGACCGAAGCCCTGGAACCGAATTGGTCCGGAGCAACAGGTGATCCTTCAAAATTGACGCTGCCCGCTCAAAATAATATTCCAAGTCTGACCTTCAGAACTACAGCAACCATTATCGGGAGTATGACAGTAACATTCCCCGACGGCTCCACCATGCCCGGAGAATGTGGTGTGGTTTATGGTGCGGGAAGCTGCGGTGTACCATATCAAATATCTGGAGATTACTCTTAAAATGTTTAGCTTTAAAATACCTACACCTATTTCTTATATTGCAAAATTACGACCTGTTAATTTACCAGAGTCTTTGATGATTAGTTTTCCTAATACAAACATCGAAGAGATTTGGAAAAAATTTCAAGTTGTTACAGATGGATATCCCACATATATAAAAACTGAAAGAGAATTGGTCACGACATTGTTTCCGGACAATATAATCAATATATTGTTTGACAACGATAAGAGAAAAATAAATTTTTCATGTTTTACCCTAAAGCTTTTGCTTCCATATACTTTTCAACATATTAAGTTACCCATATCAAGGGAAACTGCAGAATACTTTCAAAATAAATATAAAAAGTTTATATCTCAGTTAAAACTTTTAACCTTTACCAGCCAGTTATCTGCAATTGCATCAAACACGGCTGATTTATTAAAAGATAAAGAATTGAAATATGTATACGATACATCGAATGTCATTGGAAATCTTGCAACGGATTGGCAGGAGATTTCCCCAAATGATATAGCGGAAATAGCACTTGCGTTCGGGGATATACATCAGTGTTTGTTAAATACTACAATTTTAGACTTATTGTCATTTATACCGATTTTGACTAATAGTAAACAAGCTCCTAAATCGGAAAAAATCTTGCTTTTGTTTACTTTATTATTTTTAAATAACCTTAACATAGAACAAAGGAGTAAATTGCTGTCGGATTTGCAATCACGGATAGCTTATTGCTCGGAACCCCCGTTTGTAAAATGAAATTACAAATATATTTAAACAACAAAGAAATAAATCCATCAGAGGTTGTATTTAAAGGAGAGACATTAAATATTTATCTTTTTGATAACGAAAGCCAAAATCCTTTAGATTCTAAATGGTATACGATAGAAGACTTATCAAAAAACAACCTGTTATTTAATTTTAAGTTTGATACCATATTACCCAAACTCTTAAATAACACTATTTTAACAGCAACAGAATGGTTATTTGATAATTCGAATTTAAGCTGTCTTCCGGATTTATTAAAAAAAATTGATTTGTCGGAAATCTTAAAAACCAAACAAGAATTAAAAACTTTAAATTTGGATAGAAAATTCGCAATAGACCGTATTTACTCGGATATTTGCAGGGAATTTATTTTAAACTCAAAAGATGGTGAGCCTTATGCGCGGAAAATTCTCGATATTTTAAATTTTGCAAAAATTGAAAGTGCAGAAGAAATATCTAATAATTTATTTTATGAGAAATCAAAAACTTTAGCAAAAATGATGCTGGATGAACAGGCAAATGCAAAGCGTGGCAAGGGTTGTACAGCGTGTGCTTTAAATAGCATAAAACGTAAATATTTAAATTTAATAGAAAAATTGGAGGTCTAAAATGCAGGATATAATATTTCTTTATGTTATAACATTGTTTGCATCTGCTTCAATCTTATACACATGGTTTAAAAGCAGCTTGCCGTCTTTAGTATTTTTTCTTTTAAAAAAATGTGGATTAAAAAAGAAAGACATTAAATTTTGGCAAACTCCAACAGAAGAACAGTTTAATATAACTGAAAACAACCCTTTAACTTGGTCTAGGGCTGATTGGGAGGGCGATGAAAGTGGGCTGGGATGGGCGCAAACTCGTCTTGGTCATTTTTGGGGAGAACTCTTAACTTGTAGATTTTGTTTATGTTATCACATTGTATTTTGGACTAATCTAATTGCATTTATTTTGTCAGGCAATATTTCTAATATAACTATGCTTATAGGTTTCATTTGCTCTCAACCTATTTTGGTTCACATTCTTTTTAATTTTACGGACAAATTGCAAGGAGAATAATCTAATGAAAGTAAGCGTAAAATTAAGATCTACAAAGGAAGATTTAAATTTTTCTATAGCTTTGTTAAATAATGAATTAGTTATATTGGTTGATGATAAAGCTTTTAAAGAAAAGATTTCTTCTGAGGCCTCCTCTGGACAAAAACCAATCAACCTTCCTATTACAGTAAAACCTAAGTCTGTAGACAGTCAAATTACAGGTAAAAGTCCGCAAATAATCGATGAAATACCTGCAGAATTGGTAAGCTTTTTGTGTAAAGATATGTTTAAAGTTTTGTCTGCGACCACCGAAAAGGAACTTCAGATATATCCTGATAATGTTAAGAATTTAATTTTAAATGATTTAAAAAAATTATTACAAAAAGAAGAAGAACAATGGAAAATTAAATACCCTGATCAAAAGGAATGCCCCGCTTGCATCAAAGGGAAAGTAAATAGAAAAATTTTATTTCAATTACTTCCCTTCTTTTATTCGGATCAAACAGCGCTGCTTATTCAAGATCTTTTAGATATTCTGATAAATTGCGTTAATCTTGGAGCAATGTCTTTTTATAAAGCAAGAAATTTGTTAGATCAGAAAGCAGATGCTATTTTAAATAGTTACTTAACAGAAATAAACAATCTACAGTCCGGTTGTTCTTCTTGCGCTAAAAATGCTGTAAAGCGAAAATATAATAATATTATTGTTGCGCAATTAAAAGAAATTTTAAAAAATGCTTCTTATGTCGAAACTTAGTCAAAAATATCAACCTAAATTTGCGTTTGATGCATCTAAAGGCGCCTTTGTGCCAACAGAAGTTAAAGCTGCAATATCTACTATTGCCGAACATTCTTTATTTGCAAAACCTAAAACATTAATGGATAAGCCTAAAACTGCGGCTGCATTTAAATCAAAATGGGCAAAATCTACAAAACATAGCACTTGGGGAAAGAGTGTCCGCAAATGCTGCGGCAAATAGTTCTTTAAAAGGCTTGCTTTTTGCTTAAATTTTTGCTTGGGTTTTAGTTAAAAGTTCAATGCCTAAAGACACTTCATATTTTGAAACAGCAGGAACCCGTCCGGTATGGGATCCTGATTTTTCGTCTTCGGAAACAGCCAGATATAATGATTATGATCAAGATAATATAAAGGTTATTAACGAAGATCTAAATGATGATATGGAACTTTTGTCCGAAATGGATAAAAATCCAGATTCGTTCGTAAACGACAATCAAAAATTAACGTATGAAGAGGCTTATAGGAACTATCGCCAAAATCCCAATGTATCTAATTTAAATAAAGTTATACATAGTTTGGGAGACACGATAAATTATTCTTTAGCTTCAAACAATGCCAGCGGGGATCCTTTGTTGGAGGCTAAGGCTAAACTAATTACTGCAAAAGCAGTTAAGGAATTTGACCCTGGGTATAAAGTCAGTTTGCCCACCTATGTCTCTTCACAACTTCGCAAGATGACCCGCCTTGCCAGAGATTTAAGAAATCCAATTAAGATTCCGGAAAGATACATCTATGAATCTCAAAATCTGCAACAAGCGGAAAAGAATTTTATTGAAGAGCATGGAAGAGATCCGGACGTAACAGAACTTTCTGATGAGGCAGGGATGCCCATTAAAAAAATTTTAGATATTCGCAAGAAATCTTTAAAACAAGTAAGTGAGCAACAGGGTTTTACCAATGTTAATAATGAGGATGACACAGCGTCATCAATTGACGAAACAGCTGCCGCAGGACCGGATTTCTTGGAAGAGGCGCAAACTTACGTATATTATGGATTGGATCATCGCCAAAAAAAGGTTTTTGAACACTTAACGGGTTTTGGCGGTGCAAAGGTTTTATCTCCTGCACAAATTTCCCAGAAATATAAGGTATCATTGCCTACGATATCCCGCATGGCAAAAAGATTTGCAAAAGAAATAAGTGAAAACTACGACGCATTAGAAAGTGTGTATGCCAAATGAAAATAGACGATTTTGCAAAAGCAACAATTGAAAACGTTTTAGGTTTTATACAGGGAAAACCTTATAAATCTTTAAGCGAAATTGTTTCCGGAGATAATGACATTACATCTGCAGTAATGTTATTGCGAGCGGAGGCTGAAGGACTGGAAACATCTAAAGATCCTATTGAATATCAATTTGCTTTTGCATTAAAGCGAGATACCGTAAGCAGATATGCTTCTCGCAAACTTTTGTATAAAGCCGGATTGGACAAGAAGTTATATAATGCCAATTTAATGCAGGCTACATCGTTAATAAATAAAAAAATGAATGGAACTAATTAACTATGAGGGCTGTACAACAATTTAAATATCTTTGCGATGTTCCAAACCCTGCAGAATCAAGCTCCCCTGTATTTAATGGGGGAGTTAAATTAAATTTTGCCAGTGCGGTTAAGCCTAATATAACTGAAGATATCACTTTTGATTTTGATAATTTGGTTTATGGTAAAGACGCTACCATCCAAGATGCGATGGTTAATATAGGAACACGGCAAGGGAGCAATCCGTTGAACGAAGATGAAGGTACAACCTTGCAAGAAGATACTTTGAATTATGCGTTAGTTAGCTCAAATTATTTAACGCATACTTGCAATTTCGCAGGATCGGATACGAAGTTTTTTGAAAATCAATCCATAGGTTCCTTGAATAACATATTAGCCGATTACTTTAATTCCCAACAAACAACAGTGCAATCTACGGTTGAAGCAAATACGACTTATGTAAATTCTATCACGGACTTAGTAGTAACACCGTATAAATTTACCTATGATAAAGCTATATTAACGTTGCAGTTTACGTTTGACGACCAAACCATAATCGGTGAAATTGAATTAAACGCAGAATTTTAGAAAAAATGAATTTAACAGATTACATATCTTCCAATACCCCAGTAGATGCTACTAAACTTCGTGAATGCGAAGATAGAATGCGTATCTTGTTAATACGCGAATTTCCGGATACCGGATTTTCGCCAAACTCCGTAGTGGGGAAATTTTTAATTGAGCGCTTTGGCAAAATTGTAGCGCAAATTGAAACGGCCTTGGAATGTGTATTGTCGGATATGGATTTATTAAATGTTATCAATGGGTCCGTATGTGACTGTGATTTTGTTACGGAATTTTTACGAGGTTTGGGTGTAGACAGTTTGGTTAACGCCAACACCACGGGCACCGCACGACTATCTTTTATAAACAATGGTCCTGAGAATACCGGTACAAATCCATATGTTATGGATAAGGGAGAGCTGTTGCAATTTAATGATAATTACATTTTTAATTATGTGACCCCTAAAAATGCCAGTATTAAAATTTATCCTTATGGATATACCGGAACAGTTGATACCGACAGCAATTATTTCTTTTTATCGGTATCAAATGTAGCAAACGTAGGAGAATCAGATAACAATTTTCAACCGAATTTATACTTTGTAGACATTCCGATTGTCGGTCCATCAAATGCGGAAGTTAACGCAGGTGATGAAGCGGGGATTAATGAACATTTATCTTTCTTTGATGAAGTTGAATCGGTTGTTGCTGCATATGATATTGCGCCTTATGAATCACCTACGAATCTTGCCGAGTTAATATCTATATTTCAAAAAATTCAACCTTCGGCTAATTTTGCTACGCGCAATAATGTGGTGTCTTTTGTTGAACAAAAATATCCGGGAATTGCAGGAGTGTCTCCTACAAAAGTAGGGGATATCGAAATGGTTCGTACGGATAATAATCCGTTTTATGCGTATTCACCTGCTATAGATATTTGGGTTAAGGGTGATACTACGCTTCCAACTTGCTCGGAATATTTTAAATGCTATGTGTCAACGGATGAAAACGGCGTTAATACTTTTTACGGCACAACGAAACCTAGCGATTTAAATCCCGCAGGGGATGCCAGCAACTTGCCCACAACAGCGCAAAAAACATTTATAAGATTAAATCACTATCCCATTGCTAGCGTTAATTTAAATATTGCGGGCGAAGATGACGATGCGTTTTCAACTTCTACGACCATTGATACTTCCACGCTAAGCGTCAATTTAAATCAGTGTACTGCACGCAAAAGTTATACAACCTATCCTGCTACGGTTGAATGGACTCTTGAGGGTGCTCCTATAGATCGAGAAACAGTTGCGGATTATGTGCCGTATCAATTTTATAATTTTTCGGATAAATATTTTACCATGGCATTTAATTTTGCAGGGTGGAAAACAGGCATTTCCGATGTTCAAACCTATTTTAATTTCCCTGCATCATTTATAAATGCAGATTTAAGCGATTATATAACAACTGAAACCGATCCTGAAACATCCATATCTAATAGCTATATTTGGATGCGCTACGACTATCAGTATGATCCGGTAATGGAATCATTGGATTCTTTTGTCAAAAGCCCTGCTTGCGATCCTGCAATTTCAACTGAAGTTAAGGCTTGTTACTATTATTATATTACGGATTTTACGGTCAATTACTCTAAAGAAACAAATAAATTCTTTGATAGGCAAGCAGCTATTGAACGTATTTATGACTTAATGAATAGCTTAATATATCCATTACGTTATTCAGATGCATATATTTCTGACATAATGGTGTCTATGGGAGCATCGGGAGTGCAAAGCATAACGCCCACTGCAACACTTATGTTGGGATGCAGTAAGGATTATTTTGATTCTTCGGGGAATAAAATTGACGGAGATACAACCACTCAAGCTGTGACAACATTTGATCCTGCAAATATAGATTTTCGTTTAAAACTTTATGGAGCAGGGCCTAGAACAATTTCAATGATCCTGCCAAGAGAGAATATTAACCTTGTTGAAAAACTTGTTTAATGGACGGAGACAATACAACACAAGCATACTTTGCAAGAAATTCCGCAGTTAATACTGATATAAATTTTGCGGAATGCGGTAGTTTTTGGCATCAGCTGTTAAAAGGCAAAACAAGGCAAGCGGCCAAAACAATGTCGAAAATGCCTATGTTGTCATCCGCATTTACAGATGTAAACAACAGTTGGGCTAATATTTATAATGATGATAAAAATTTATATCTGACGAATAGGGAATATTTCTTTAAATTGTCAGATGTAAAATTTTTAATCTGTGATAATGCTGATTCGGTTGATTTAAATACTGATTTAAATACTGCTTTAAATGCAGAAACTTCTAAAGTATATAACTTTAATGTAGATGCATTAACTCTTTATTTAAGCGAACCTGCACAATTTTCTGATAATCAATCTATTGTATTATTGATACCCTTTGATTCCAGCGACGATGAGTCTGAATTAAAAGATTTGGAATTATTCAGCATTCAATCCTGGGATCATACGGAAAATACAAGCAATACAACGTTTCTAAATGTTTTTTATGCTGGAGTGCATTTTCGCCAATCTGAAAAATATGTCGGATTTTTATTGCCATTATCTGCGGGTTTAACGCTATCAGACTTTACCGACCCCTCCAAAACTAAATCTGAAAGAGCAAATCTGCTTTGGGATTTCTTTTTAACGCATTTTAAATATGACGGGATTAATGGCAGTTTTATTTATAATGCTAAAGTTAGAGGGCAAAACAAATATCGCAAATCTATTTATAACGCGATAATCGGTTTAAGCAATATACCTATAGGCATTGAAGCGCTGCAGGCTAGCAACTATGTAAAAGGTTCCGACCAAAGCGTGGTAAACTTTGGAAAAACATTAAATGCCATGTTTGGAGGAACTGCGGTAGATTTTCAATGCGACTTAACTGCAGAAAATATTGCAAATGCCTATGATTTAGGGAATGGATTTTATGCTTATAAGCTTGTTAACACAGTAGTGGGCGTGCCACCCTTTGCTGCAGAAGATTTGGTGATGCGCACATCTCAAAATCCTAATTCTTTAAACAATGTTTATTTTAAAATTTCCGTAAATGAAGATGCACAAAATCCGCAAATTGAGTTTTTACAAGCTGAAGTTTTAAATTTAAAGCGTACGCAACAATATACGATAATTACAAAAGGCAAAACCAATATTTCACAAGATACTACCTTATATCCTGGAGATTATCTTGTTAATCCTATTAATGTATACTACAATAACGGTAAAGATTATTGGTGGGATCCTTCGCGTGCAAATAATACTCCTGGAGCTTGCTGGACAACGGAAAACATTAAAGGAAAACCTAACTCAACAGGATTGCCTTTTGATACACTTAGTTCTTCTTGGAAAATATTATGGGATAGAAATCCATATACTATTGATAGAAAAGCAACTGCATATGTTAACTATAATCGACATACCTTATCAACAGATACTACAAATAATTTTAGATATTTTACCATAGGCGGTGCCTCAGATGATACAATCAAGTCGTTTTTGATTTATGCTACTAATTTAAGAGCAGGAACAAATTGGCCCGACGAAAAATTGCAGTATTTATTGAATGACTATACTGCGACGACTCAACTTGATTGGTTTTTTAAATATATCATTTCTAATGCGGTAATTATAGAAATAAATATTGAGGTTTTAAAATCATTATACGATAATATATCTAAAATTTTAAATGCCATTCAACAGGCTGGAGTTTCATTATGCCCTATTGGTATGATTCCGATATTTAAAATAAATAAAGGAAACTATCAGTGGGTTGATCCCAGATGGTATACACCTGATAGCTAAAAAAAATGAGCGCCCCATCAAATAATACCAGTGTTACGTTAACCAAGTCTGATACGACCCAGACTGACTTGTCTTGGATTGCCAATATAAGCGGTTTTCCTGTAAAAGTAACTGCTACTGGAACAGGAATGCTTGAAGGAGGTTATGTATTTGTCAAACAATTGACGGGAACAGGCTTAGACCCTAATCAAGGCGATATGTTTAATAGAATTGCATCCGTGCCTGATATAACGGATTTGCCTACTATTGAAACTATAGAAAGTATGAATGAATCCGATATTCAAGGATTAATTACGCCGTTTTATAGGGATAACACAATAGAACTATTTTTTGAAACTCCTGAACTTGCAGAAAGAGGTTGGCAAATAATTAAATCCGATACACAATTATTGGTAGATAATTTAAAATTAATAGATGTTATTCAACCCTCTGAAACTATAACCATTTCTTGACGTATGAGTAGCGGCAGTGACGAAATTTGTTATGTAACAGCATTACCTGGCATTATGGATCCTTCTACATCCGAGGTTGGATCATCGTCTAAAAATTCTCCCAATAAGGAGTACACAGATCCTAATGGGGATTTAAATATTTTCATAGACGGTCCTTATAATGCAGCTGAAACGGATTTTGACAGTTTGCGGTTTAAGGTTTTTATATCTAAAGAAGATGCCAGAAACAAATGTGTTGTTTTAGATAAAACTTCAGCGGCGGCATCGAGTGACGACGAGTCAATTGATCCTACGGAAGTAATTATTTATTACGAAACGGATGACAGTAATGCTGATTACGAAAATTTATATTTAAGAATCAAACATCAACAATTAATGTTGGCACGCGGCACATATGTAGTTCGTGTATTCAAAAAAGTTCTGGAAGATGCTAATGAGGAAGATGATACCACGGATGGTTATGAACAAATCCGTGTGTTTACCTTAACTGTGAGGTCAAATCCCATTCAAGGAAACTGTGTTAACAACAAATATTTATCTACTGCGTTTCAAGGAGGCAATTTAATCAATCGGGGCGACGGGTGGAATGACTATAATAAATCTTGCGGTTGCGGAAGCATTTCTGTTGCAAAACAATTAATGGCTTTAGGTTATTGTAAAATAAGCCAAGAATTGGATGAAATAAATGGCGAGCAACCTAACGATCAGGAGACCAATCCTTAATGTCCGAATGTTTAACTCCAACAAATTGTAAAGCAAAGTCTTTAGTAGCAAAATGCGGTAGCGTGTCTGAAAAGTTTGCATATCTGATGCAGACTAAAGATTTAATGCGTAAAATGCTAATTTTCAAAGGTCAAGATGTGCCTGCGGACTTGCCTTTTCGCGATTATATAGAAAAGATTGCTGCTTTAGTTCCTACCACGGATGTCGATGTCGTTACTTCTATAATTGATTATAAAGGCGACACCCATAAAGGCGATGTAACTGTAGATAAAAACTTTATTGATTTATCTAATGTAGACAATACTGCCGATATTGATAAACCGATTTCGACGGCAACGCAGGAAGCTTTAGATTTAAAGCAAAATATTACTGACGATAGTCTGGAAACTGAAGCCAAGACAATTGTCGGCGCAATTAATGAATTAGACGGTGAAGTTGCAACTAACACCTCAAACATAGGGACACTGCAAACCACTGTTGGTAATGCAGAATCCGGTCTCGTAAAAGGCGTTGCTGATAATACTGCGGCAATTGGAACCTTACAAACCTCACTTGCAGGCAAGCAAGATGCTACAATATCGGTTAACATTCAAGGCGAAGCTAAAACGACAATACCTGATGCTTTAACTTCCTTAGATACAGCTCTTACCGCAGTTAAAACAACTGCTGACGGCGCTGCAAAGGTTGATGCGTCCAATATCGTACCGGCTACGTGGAAAGGCGTTTTAGGTTATCAGTCAGCCAGTGATGTAAGCGCAGCTGTCATTGCGGGTGTTACAACCAATACCTATGATGACAATCTGGATACCACGGACAAGACAATTGTCGGCGCCATTAATGAAATCAATACCAGCAATTCTGGAAAACAAGACAGCAGCATTTCTATAGATGGTATAACTGCTGACACTGTTGAAGGTGCTTTGACTGAACTTGATACTGATATATCTGCGTTGCAAAATAAGACGCAGAATATAAGTCAAGCTTCATCCGGATCTACTCAGTTTACTGGAACAGTCCAAGCTGATACGCTTTCGGGTACCACGATTAGCGGGCAAACGCTTACAGCAGGTACCCAGTTAACTGTTAATGGCTCAGTAACGGGTTCTGCCATTCAGACCACACTAAGCGCTTCTTCAACGGATCAACAGCTGCCTTCTGCGAAAGCTGTATACGACGGTTTAGCTGCAAAGCAAGATGCACTGAAATACTATGAAGAAAGTACAGCTAGCGATGGTTCCGTAACCATAGGCGCTACTACACAAGCTGGTACTCCTCCGAGTGCTGTAACAGTAGCTAATGCTAATATAAGCGTACAGCTAACCACCTCAACGTTAAATACAATTACTGCAAACGGTGCTATATTAAATCGTGAAATTGCTGCTAAACTGACGAGTCAAACAGGAACGTTTTACATACCACCAGATATCATTAGCTTGGCTGGATATAAAGTGGTATTCGACACCATAGCCTCAGAAGGCGGCGCAAAGTCGCGTACAATCTTTGAATATGACGCAACTAATAAAGTTTGGTATCGTGAAGTAATTTTTGGCACAGGTGCTTCAATTACTTCGATGAGCGGTAGCACTGTAAACTATGATTTAGGTGTTGCTGTTAGCAGCGCTAATGTCGTGATTTCGATGCTTTAAACGTAAATCATATTATTTCTTACAACTCCGAGAGGTTTCTCTCGGAGTTTTTTGTTGCATTCTGATTACGCCTATGGCAAGCTAAAAATAAATTCCATTAAAACTAAATGAGTACTCCTGTTACCACTTACGATAAACGACCTGTAATTGTTTCTCCCACTGCTCCAACATCTTTGGAACAATTAAGATATTTATGGTTAGATATTTCTGAAACGACTCCTGTATTAAGATACTATAATAGTACCGGAATATGGGAAGCTATAAATGGCATCGATACCAGTAGTTTCTTAACAACCAATGGCGTTCAAACAATTACCGGAGCCAAGACCTTTAATGCAGGAACCATTACAGTAGCGGATATTACTGTAGACGATGTTACTATAGAAGGTATCGATACCGTTAAACTTACAGATGACGATACACATGTTCCGACATCTAAATTAGTAGAAGATACCTTGGTTAATACTATTTCCGGTTTAGAAACTTCTATTGATGGAGAATTAGCTACAAAAGCAAATACTGCTGATGTAGTCTTAAAGACTGATATATCCACATCCATCCCAAGCGCAGGTGCGGTTGACACTAAGGTTGCTTCAGAAAAAGCCGTTGCAGATAGTTTAGCAACAAAGCAAAACACTCTTAAGTATTATTCTGAAGGAACTAATACTGTAACAATTGAAACGCCAATTTATCCAAATACTAATGTGTCCATCAAAGCCGGTGCTACTGGTTTAGAAATGGGGCATGGTTCCTCGGGTACCTCAACAACAGTGAAGCTTGGTGTTTTCAGTGAGGACACAGTATCCCAGGGACTCACTGTCGCAGGGGGAGAGGTCAATATTGTAGGTGACTTCCATATAAATGGATCTACACCTGACGTTACTACAATTGTTGATAACATAAACTTGCAAGAAGGCGGGGAAAATGCATTACCTACTGCAAGCGCCGTGCGTGTTGCGGTTAACCAAATAAAGACCGACTTAGGATCAGCATTAGCTTACAAGGGAAGTGTTGATACCTATGATCAACTCCCAGAAGATGCTGCAGTAGGTGACACCTGGAATGTTGCACAAGCATATCAAACATACCCCGCAGGTACAAACTATGCGTGGACTGGCACCGCTTGGGACGCGCTTGGTGGTTCGGTAGACCTCAGTGGATATCAAACAAAGTCAGATGATACACTTGCCACTTCTGCTAAAACTGTAGTGGGTGCTATTAATGAAGTTAATACTACATTATCAAATAAACAGAATAAATTACTTTATTATTCCGAAACATCAGGAAGTGCTCCTTCTGCTACTATTTCTGTAACGAATATTAAACTTATAGGCAGTGTTGCCGAAGGAAGTGGTACAACAGCTTCAGGAGATTATTCCCATGCTGAAGGAAGTGGTACAACTGCTTCAGGTAATTATTCTCACGCTGAAGGTAGACGTACAACTGCTTCAAGTGACGTTTCTCATGCTGAAGGTCAGAATACAACCGCTTCAAGGCAAGGTTCCCACGCTGAAGGTTATTTTACAACTGCTTCAAGTAATTATCAACATGCTCAAGGAAAATACAACATTGAAGATGCTAATGATAAATACGCAGATATTATAGGTAATGGATCTTCAGAATCTGCAAGATCAAATGCAGCTACAGTTTCATGGGACGGTATATCTTGGTCTCAAACAGATGTAAGAGCTGGAGGAACTGATCAGGATGCGGCTGCTCATTCTTTATCAGCTAAACAAAATGCTACAGATAATTCTCTTACAACTACAGACAAAACTATTGTAGGAGCTATTAATGAATTATCAGCAGACAAGCAGGACACATTAAAATATTATAGTGAGTCAGACTCTTCTACAGAGCCATCTAGTAATAATGCGCAGGTTTCCATATTGAAAAATTCTGATTATGAAGGAACTTTGAACTTAGGATTCGAATCTAGTAATGGAATTCAAACTATTAATATTGGAGGTAGCTCAAATACTCGAAATATAAATATCGGTACAAAAGCTTGCGGAGAGAATAATAACGTTACCATTGGAAATGCCACGGATGGCGTGTCCCTTACCATTAATGCACAGAGAGCTTTTACATTAAATGCTTCCGAAAACAGTGACCTTCAGGGAACTGGAATTGCTAAAGAAGTAGCAGAAGCACCTACTAACAGAAAGCTTACTACAGAAAAAGCAGTTGCTTATAACACAAGTTTTAAAAAGGAACTAAATAAAATATATTTTAATAGTGGCAATATTAATAATAACGTATTTCAACTTCCAAAGTTTCCTTTTACTATATGTGTAACGTGCAAGGTAGATAGTTGGTTTTTTGATGGGAAAGAGAATGGACAGTCTCTATTTCAGTTTGGAAATGGCTATAGAGTGACTACTTCCCCATGGGGAGCATTATATTTCCGTGAGAATGCAGCTAATCCAAAAATTGCACTTAGCATCAGTGGAAGCCTTACTGGAAATGAGTCATACGTATCAGAATATTTTGCGAGTTTAGGTAATATCGACGATTTTCTTGGAAAAAAACATACTATAGTTGCCATTGCAAGAGATCCAGGGGATAATCCTACCCGTCCAAATTGGAATATCTATTTAGATGGAATAGAACTTACAACAATTTCAGGGGGATCTAATAAATTCAATAAAGATGAAACCCTTATAAATGTTCCTACACATTTAGTAGTAAACACAAGCAATATAAACTTCTGGAATCATCCATCTTCAGCAAACCCTCTTGAGATCTATGATATCAGTCTTTTTGATTTTGATTTGTCTGAAGAAGGAAGTGCATATAGTGTTTTAGATTATGCAAATGGCAAACTTATACCACCGGAATTATATGTAGAAGACATAACGTCTACATCGAATAAACTTTGGTTTAAAGTTGATCCACAAATTTACGAGTTTGGTGGAAAAAGAATATTAAAAGATCTTTCACTGCATGGATTTGACTGCTATGTGTCCACAGCAGATAACACTGTGGCTACAGATGCAGATGCAGCATATGACACTCTGATGGATAAGGTGGATGACCATCTTACGACAAGCTGGATAGATAAAAAGGCTTCTCCTCAGCTTTATCTAGAACGCGGGGTTTTAAGTGTGCCAGAACTTGCCAATCATCTGCTTAAATGGCCATTAACGTTAGCTATAGAATATGAGTTAGAATCTCGCGCCGTAGGAAATGCGCTAAATCAGAATTGTGTTTTCTTTAACTATTGGGATGTTGAGGGGAGTGACCCTGCGCAATTTAAAGGATTCAGGTTAGAACTCATAGACAATGGAAGACTATATTTACATTTAGGGCACCCAAATAGTATAATATCTACAGAAGAATTTATAGCATATACAACCAATGGTGGTAAAGGTATCCCAACTGGGAAACATACAATTGTTGTGTGCATTGATGGAGACCTTGTTGATGGCGGTCCTAGCTATATTAAAATGTATCTAGATGGAAATGAATTAGATGTTGTTATTCCTACTAAAACATTAAGTGGAAATAATCTTGCAGGAACAAGACCTCTGAGTATATGCAGTGCTTGGAATTATTCTAATCCTTCTGCAACAGGAGGTGTATTAGTACCAATTAACATAGCAAGACCTTATATTTTTAACTTTAGGATAGACGATAATTACTCACCATACACAGTAGAAGATTATGTTAAAGGAACAAGTTTGCCGTCTCCAATTACTATAGGTATACCAGACTACGAGTTTGGTCCAATGGTGAAGAATATCAGTTGGTCCCCTTCTGAGGACGGCACAGCTATTACAACAACAAACGGTAATACGTCTTGGCCTCCGTTTGTGACAAACGTTCCACCTCGTGGATACTGCTGGAAAGCTGTTTTTGATGTAGAAATTACCTTCTCAAATCAAGCTATATTTGAGATTTACACACGTTGTAAACGAGCTTATATAGAAGTGTATAATTATGTCACAGGGGTAACAACTACTTTTGAATCTAATGGACGCGAAGGCGGATGGGGCGGAAGCAATCCATTTGGATTAGACACATCTGGGCATTATAAAATTACAGTCTATGGACACGAATCACTTGGTGGAACAACAAGACCATCGTTTGTCATCGGCGCTGCATCAAGTGGAACTGTAACGCGCAAAGAAATCAATCTGCAATACACAATTTTAGCTCCGGAGTCATATACCGTTACTGAGTATGACCAAGTAGATATAGCTTCACCATCTACATATAGTAATATGCAGATACGCTCAGTTGCAAGCAAGGTTTCAACTTCGATAAGCGGCGATGAAATAAAAATTACTGTAAATGAAGATTTGACAAGGAATGCCTTGGCAATTTACTTCCCTGGATATGCAGAAATAGAAAATGAAAGAACCTTATCCAGCAGTATAGTTAGTTTAAGTGATTCTATCAACTCACTATACATAAGAGCGTCACAAGGTCCAAACAACGATTTTGGTAGCCCGGCTATGGTATTAACCTCTGACGTTCCACAAAGAAGTATAGCATTTTCTGAAGCAACTTCCATTAGCGGCATAGGGGTTACAATTTTATATAATGGGTCAACTATAACATCTGGTACTATATTTACAATTAAAGGGCTACAAGTATCTGCAGACGCACGTAAGATTATACCAGACGCTTCTGGAAATAACTATACGGTGCTTGCTGTTGAGTCTGGAAATATTGGTGGTACTAATGAGTATTGGACTGGTGTAGTGCGGGGTACTTCTGACAAGGCACTATCTGTAACTGAGACTGCATTAAAAAAGAAACCGCTTACGTCTTTACGATTTAATGTGTATGGTACAGACAAGAAAATAATACCAGGAAAATATATGCGGCTAATCTTTTCACAAGATAGCAATGGCAATGTAACACCAACATATGTTTCTGAAGAAGACTGGAATAACGTTTATGACGTATAGATAAAACAAGCCCACGCTTTAAAGCGTGGGCAAATTTGAAATAAATAAAAAGAAATGAGAATAAAAACTATTGAGAATATAATTGATAGCGTTGATCCTTATTTTATCTTAAAGGATCTGGGATTTTCCATTGGGCAGAAGCCCGCAAAACAAATTATTGATTATAAACTGCGTAATTGCTCGGCTAATAATTACGGCGATAACGGAGCTGAAGAAGCGGATTTAATTTTAAAAGAATCTACATTAGAAGATTTGCCGGTTGATTCAGCTGATGCTATGGAGGCATATTACGCAAAGATCAACGGCAATTTATTGCGCGTGTTGCCCTTTGGCTATCTAAATATAGACACGTTATTTCAATTATCTAATACGCAAGAATTTTTGCCATTGGAAAAGCTGGAAGACAAGATGTTTGTCGCAGGTACTTCCATAGACATGCTGGCGTATTATATGCGAGGGGACTATACAAAAGCCTTTAAAATCTTTTTTAAATATTATGGCGTGCAACTTAAAAGCAAACTTTTGCATGAGCCAGCATACGTAGAAAAAGCATTAAAGCATATCCTTATTAAACGCAGAAACGTTTTAAATATAATTGTAGCATCTTTATTCGCCCAACCATCCGAATTGTCGCATCAATTTGTTGAAACAAAAAAATGGATGCATCGCGGCAATATCCGAAGCATCAAAGGCATAGGTTTTCCGATAGATTCAGTGCATTTATTTTATATGCTAAAATTTATATCGGACAATAATGTGCTGTCTTATGTGCCGGAAGTTATTTCTTTGGATCAGCAGGATTTAAAAGTTAAAGAAGACAATAGCAGTTTTGCGTCTTTTATAAATGGCAAGCTGTTTAAAGAAAGCAACGAATGGATCGTTGTGCCTTATTTTGCGGACTATCACATCATTAATAGTTTAAAATTTATTAATCCCAGAAACAACAGCTGTTATCAGGTTTATTTAAACAACTATAAAAATTCTTTTGCAGGCATTTATGCTTTAGATCCGCATATTGATTTTAACAATACCAAAGTACGCGTATTAGAAAATGTATATGAAGCTATCGTGTTGCATAATTATGCCAAGGAATGTTTGGAGTTAGAAGCAAATAACCAGTGTTACATCGCTGTAGATTTAAATACAAATGAACCGAATAATCTTCGTTCAAATCTAAGCGCATTTAGAAAACTGATATTTTTAAATGATTATAACAGCAGTTTGCAAACAATCAAATCTTTGCATGACTCTTTATTGTTAAAAGATAGCACTGATGCAGATTTGTATATCTGCGATTATCACGAGTATAAAGAAGATAATTATTTATATACCTACAACGCTTTTGTTGAAAACAAATATAAAACCTTAATTATTAATGCAGCAAGAACCACGGCTACGGGTGTTTCGTCGGAACTGCAATATTTGATGAATATTTTTGACGTTAATCAGCTGCCATTTAAACGCAGACTATTTGAATGGATAAAAGAAAATAATTATACATCTGTGTTGCAAAAACTTAACGCCATGTCCAGGGAGATGGTAGAGTTTAACAATTTTGTTATTTGGGAAACATCGGACGGATATATTGTCGAACCTAAAGACGACCCTTCCAATACCCAAATTCTTTCTAACTTTATTATAAAAGTTGATCAAAATATTATCTTTAAGGATTCAGAGGAGATAATACATAAAGGCCGTTTAATTATGGGCGGCGATCAAGAATACGCTATTGCCTTTAGCAAAAAAGATTTATTAAAAAAATCAGCCATCGAAGATCTGGCTTTAAAGGCTTATACAAGATTTACCGTAACAAACTTAATTGAAGACGATGAAAATATTAAGTTAAATTTGCCAACTTTATTTGAAGGAAGCGACAGTCCTTTTTATAAAAATTTAATTAGCGTTATCAGGCATAATATCAATAAAGCGCCCTGTAAATATGGAACGCTTTCTCTTGGATGGGATCGAGCAAATGGCGTGTATACTGCATTAGCATGGCAGGCGACTGCGTTAAAGTTTAACTTAAAAAGCCAAAATGTGTTTTCGTTTTTATCCAGCCAAAGTAATGACGCTGTAGAATGCATGAGCAAGGATTTAAAACTATGTTTTTCGTCCGACGTGCCCGTGCGCATGAGCTATAAGAAGTATGCGAAGTTCTTAAATTCGGGGGTTAGGGATATCATAAGTTATATCATATCCGTATTTTATAGGCAATTTTTAGGATATAATACAAAACCTTTATACGTTTATGACTCTGTAAACGCACGCAATTTAATTAAGTTTATATTTTTAGCATTAGGCCAGATTGCGCCATTTAATGTGCCGACAAACGACAGATTTATTAAATCTAAAAAATTGTTTAATGGATTAAACGAATATCCCGTTTATTTGCGTTGTAAAAATATGGCGCTTTTATCTGAAACATATTCCGAGTATCCTTATGTAATATTTGTTACGCAAGATAATGTAACTGAGGATAATGAAAAGGAAATTTATAACGTTAATTACGGCTTAACCGCGCAAGCGTATAAACAAGTAACTAAATTTGCATTGGATTCGTTAAGCAGATTTTTTAAATGGATGTTTAGCGTTAATGTCGAAGAATTTGCTTTAGATGATCAGATTGCCAGCAATGGATTACAGCTGATTGAAGAGGGCAATTTAATTTTTAATTATCTGTGGTGGGATAACGTTTTGGTTGCTTGTCAGTCGGAAATTAATCCTACGGCGGCATTAAGAGACTTGCTGATGTCCATGACACTTAGGCAGGTAATGGGACATTTGTCTTATTATCCAAAAGGCGATAATGGCAACGGTCAATATGTGTTTAGAAAAGCCATGTTGCCGGAGGGATTAACGGCGAAAGCCCATACCCTTGTATATAATTGCAGAAAGCATAAACTGGGAGCATATATTAAACAGCAAAGCAACGAATCTTGGTGTAGTGTTTACTATGCCATGAATAAAGAATTTGTCGAAGATGTTCTGCAAGATGTAATGACCAAAGACGGTTATCCTATCAAACCCGAAGAATTAAAAATATTTGTGGAATCGGGAGTGGTGTTGCAACTTACCGAATGGAAAAAGCCTGCACGTGTTGTTGATCGTGAAGTATTTGAGTCTGCGCAACAAGCGACCTGAAAAAATTTAAATTTTTGAGGTAAATATATTTGTGTAAGCTTTGAAGTCAAATTCAGAGGATCGCGCGATGCTCTTTTTTAATTTAACTATGGCTAAAAAAATGAAATATTTTAAATACTTGTTTTTATTATCCTTTTTGTTCCTCGGCACTGCTACTGCGCAAGAGTCGATTATTATTAACGGCCATACGCATGTTGCTGTAACGGTTTTTGTTAATGGGCAACCTAAAAAGATATGGACGCACGATCCAAATGCTTGTGCAAAATGCACGCTGGATAAATTAAAAGAAACTAACCGACAAATATTAAATCATTGGTACGGTGCCAAAAAGCCGTAGCAAGCGAAAAAATATATCAATTTGTGGTATATATATTTAGAAAAGTATTATTAACTTTAAGATGCGAGGTATTATTCGATATTTCGCATTTTTTTATTAATAACAACAACAAAAAAAAAAGAAAGAAAGGAACAAAAATGGAAATTACTATAAATATAAACTCTGAAGAATATGAACTCTATAACGAGTTCATGAACAAGTTGCTGAAATATCGCGCAAACAATAATAAGACTGCAAAAACTAAATGCAGTCTTAAAGAGTTATTTAATAATACTCCACCTTTCTGCATTAAAACTGCAAAAAGGGTATTTCCTGCAGAATATAAAGACATAACAAAAGATCCCAAAAAACTTCGGGCTTTTGTTAATAATCTCAAAGCTGCAGGAATTATAAAAGCATGTGGATATACAAAACCACAAGGCTCAACGAGACTTTACGTCTCGTATTGCGGGGTAGATTATGATTTGTCCGTTGAACCGCAAACTTTAAATTGGGATCCGTTTTCAAGCGGTGGTGTTCCTGAAACCATTGCGCCCAAACGCAATTTTATAATTGCAGGATCAGGTGTAATCATTTCAAAAGAATTTGCCGATGAATAACCACAATCCCTGGACTACGGACAGGTTTTATAAACGCTTAAAAGAATTTATGCGGGATAATCCGGATTTAACCGAATCCGAGGCCTGCAGTATTCTTGGAAAGCGTGGCGCTGAAAACCGTAAAAAATCACAACTATCACGTTGTGAAAAACAAAAGCCAGCGTCAGTGAATATCCAAAATCTTACTGTAAATTTCTACTTGACGGAAGGTGATGGATATCGCATAAAGGGAAAAATTAAAAACAAAAAATCCACTGGCAATAATGCGCAGCTGGAATTTGATTTCTAATTTTTCCTTGCAATATAGTCGCATGGTGTAATGGTAGCACAGATGATTTTGGTTCATCTAGTCTAGGTTCAAACCCTAGTGCGACTATTGTTCTTTTTTAAAAAACGTCCTGGTGGCGAAACGAGGTATACGCAGCAGACTTAAAATCTGCTATCCGAAGGGATATGAGGGTTCGAGTCCCTCCCAGGACACCAATTTTAAATAACTTCAATAACAGCCTTCCTATATTTATTACAGGAAGGCTGTTATTTTTAATAGGAGGTTGCTAATAACTATGAACGGATTAAGCATCATATTACTAATACTAGTAATAGCCGGTATATGCACTTGGGGTATAGCCGGCATTTTTATTGTCTTGGGTTTGGCATGGTTAATTGCCTTTGTCATGGACAATATAAACAACCGCGTTGATGCAACAGCAAAAGCGCGTGAAGAAGAAGCCAGGCTGAAAGCTGAGGCTGAATATACTGTGAAAAAGGCATTTTATGATATGCGTGTTTCACAGTATAAAAAAGAGACTGCGAAACTGTTAAAAGAACAGGTCGCAAAGGAAATTGCCAAGGAAGCCGACATAGACATGCCGGAGTTCTCGGAAGACTTTCCGCATTAATTTATTAACCCCAATTTCTTTGGAAGGGATGGGTTAATAAAGAGTGGTTTTGGTCTCTTTCTTCCACTCACCATCCCTTCCTTCCCTTTTGGCTAAACTGGCCAAATACAACAAACAATAACAATAAAACCTAGGTAAAATCATATGGCTAAAGTATCACGTACTAAAAACTTCATCAACTTCGTCACGGTCGCTATACGCGATCAGATGGGAAACCTCTGGATTGTCGGAAGCAACCTTCCGGATGACCATGTTCTTCAAGTAAACGAAAAACAGACCACCTCAATCCGCAAGCTGTTTATGCAGGCGGAATTAATACAATCGAGAATGCCTAAAACGGCAAACTCGGGTCTTTTCGTATTCTGCCATCACGCCTCTACAAAGGCGCCGGAGTTCTCGAAGACACTCGTCTTCCAGAAATCCAAATTGGTAGAACTTTGGCAGGGAGGTTTCCCGCAGGCTAAATCGCTTCGCATGGCTAACAAAGTCATCGAACAATTTAAACTGCAAGGCATAACGAAGTGGCACACATCAGACGCTATCCAGTGTTTCGACGATCAAAAAGTCTTCCAGGAATTGGGATTTAGCTCCCTGGAAGATGATGAAAAAGAAGCTAAAGCCGAGTCAAATCCCGAACCCAACGACCCCGCTGAAGCTACTGCATAATTGATCTTCGGATCCTATAACTAATAAGGATCGGGTGTGTTATGCACCCGATCCTTATTATTTTTTTAGCTATAGGTATATAGCATTATCTTCCAAATAGTTGGATACACTCCCTCCATACTGCGGCAACCTTGCGGCTATATTCGCGTTTTTCGGTTTCACGTACTTTCTCCGGCAAATCCGAAGTCTTGGTTTTGGCAAAATCTTTAGTTTGCTTTTTCGTTAACTTATCCGCAACTTCTTTAGCTTTGCCGCTTAGTTCATCTTCTTTATGTTGCTTTTTGGCACCATAAATCATTCCAAAAAATCTTTGTTGTGCTTTTGATTTTGCAGGCATAACTTCTTAAAAAAAATCAGATTTTATTGTCGCGTAATTTCTAAAAATCGTCAACGGAAAAATTAACTTAAAAAAATCGTTGCCAAATTTCAATCATCTATAATACATTTCTTCACACACTAACCTAAAACTAAAAAACAAACTATGATAAATACTGACAGTATCACATGGTACGTGGGCTGCGTGCTTGCTGGCGTTATGGCTATGCTTGTAGGCTGCTCACTTATAAAAGACGGTGAAACCGTAAACTGGGACAAGGTTGATACAATCTCGTCCCTTGTACAAACAACCGCGCAGGTGTCTACCTACGCCGTATGTGTTAAAAATCCGGATCTCTCGCCTGTGTTTAAGGCGGTCGGTGAAGGATTGGTGCTAATATCTGCATCCCCCGATTCCGAACAAATGAAGCCGGAACAGATTCAGAATTATATCAAAGATCTGTTGTCGGAAAAAGAATGGGGCAGCCTTGCCGCTCAGGTAAATGGTGTTATGGATGTGCTTTTGGGTATCTATGGCAATTTCATAGAAGCTAACCAGGATAAGTTTACCGACGAAGCAAAAGTTTTTGCCCGTGTGCTAAACTCGATGGGCAAGGGTCTAATATCAGGCAGTGTAGTAGACGTGGCAAGCAGTGCCAAAGCTACAGCAGATCTGGAAAAACAGAAGTCTGAGCTGATAAATAAGTTAAAGGATATGGATCTCTCCGTATCCGAGGACTAATCTACAGTTAACTTGACAAGACGGCGTTGTGAAATACGCCGTCTTTTTTTAAACCTTAAAAAGAAAGATGACCAAGAATGAAAAAACAAATCAACACCAAAGGTAAACGATTAAAGAAACGTGTAGTCAAAAAGTTAACTGTAGATTTTTCCAATAGGTATAATAATATCATGGATGTGGATTTTTTAATTTGTGCAAGCGCCAAATTGCCGCATGATATTTTAGAATCTAAACTCGATGGCACTATTAGTCCGATAGGCTTTGGGTGTTATAGAAAACAAAGAATTGATTATTATTAATTTAAACTAAAAACAAGGAACCATATGATCGCTGCATCTTACTTATCCGATACAACTTTTGCCGTTATTTTCATCACAGGCGTTATACTGCTAGTATCTTATTGTGCTGTTAAATATGCCGGATTTAATACTGCAACTCAAGGTGATGAGTTTATTGAAGACCGTAACCATACACATCCAACTGCCGAGAAACATCCGGTAATTATTGTAAAAAGAATAACTTATACAAAATTTGTCGATCGAAAGTTTAAATTGGCTTTGTCTACAAAGCATTATAAAAAATTTGCGCAATTTAAACATAAATTAGTTTTGCATATACCCACGGACACAATGGCTGACGCAGAAAAGGAAGTTGAAATGTTTGACCATTTTCTAAAAACTTTTCCGCATGATAAAAAACGGCTATTTGGCGCAAGATTTAGTACTGGAAACGGCGATGTAATTGTGGCGGTTGGCATGGCATCATTAAAAGATAAACAGGAATTTTTAGTAGCCTTAAGAGAACAAAACGTAATCATTCTTTAATATGCAGACTAAAAAACTTATTGTTGTTGAAGCTTGCGACGGGTGTGGAAAAACCACACTCGTTAATAATTTATGCAAACTGTTTGAAAAACGAGATGGCTTTAAGCCCGTTTGTGTAAGCGAGCCTTGGGAAGGTTCGGCAATAGGCACGTTTATTCGTGCTTGGATTAAGCATGTAGATTTTTCAACCAGTGAACTAAAAAAGGAACAAGCATTATTGCTGTTCTCTGCAGCCCGACTGGAAATGTTGGAGCAATTTTTATTAAAAGAATTAGTTCGTAAAGACGATAACGATTCGCCAATCATCCTTTGCGACAGATTTGTTTTGTCTACTTGTGTTTATCAAAACCTTAAGTCAGAAGATCTTTTGCGCTTGCCAATGTTAACGCAAGCAATTTTAAGCACGATAGCAGATTTGCTTAAAGTTGATTGTACGTTGTATTTGGATTTAGACGCCGAAGTCATTGTTGACAGGCTAAATAGACGCAAAGAAAAATCCGATGTGATGGATCAAAAGGACGTAACATGGTTTAATCAATTAAGCGGAACTTACAATCGTCAAATACAAATACTTCAGCATGATTATCCCACGCTGCTTGGCATGCTGCATTATCTTGATGCAAGCAAATATGCCGAAGTTGTTGCGGAGGATGCTTATGCATTTTTGAAAAGACATATCCTTAAAAACTAATATGCAATTTTCGCCTAAATTTTACACGAACATATTTCAACATACAATTACCATTCCAATTCCTCCGGTGCATAACAGCACGGAGAAATTTTTTATCGATTTAACTTTCACCGAATGGCAGCTTAGCGAGTGGTTTAAAAATAGCTGGCATGCAACTTGGGAAAATTTAAAATCAATGTTTATTCCCGGATATAAGTTTTGCATGAATTATATCGGTATTAAGTTTACCGTTTATGAAGAAGTCTTAGACGAGCATGGGTTTCGGCAAAACAAGTTAAAATTTGAAACCAATAAAGTATTTGAAAAAGATAACCCCGAAGCGGTGTTAAACGCCATGACAACCCTATTCGGGCCCTTGTTTTATTGCGTAAATGCTGCATCTGACCAATGTCAAACAATATCAAAATGGGGCATATCTTTTGCAAATCAGAAAAACGAACAACAAAATTCTGATGTTCATATAGTTAAAAAGTCTGATTTTAATTATGTTATGGCGATTTATACGGATCCCGAACATCATGAAATCAGTTGGGTAATCAGCCGTGCGCATAAAAATATTTATTTTGCGTTTAGGTTTAGTTCGGTAGCAGATTTAAAAGCTGTTTGCAGGCAAATTGAAAACGCTTTTGCGGATTTTTTCAACAAGTATTATCCGAGTTTGTGCGTATATAAGCCGGTAATTGCGCCGATGGTATGAAACCAATATTAAGATCACTGATTAACCAAGCCATCCGTGCAAAATCTATTTTACAAACAGGGAGAGCGTTTCATGCTACCATCGCTTTAAAAGGAAGCAAAGTAATAGCTATTGGATATAACAATTATACCAGATTGCATCCATACGCCAGATTTGGCAAATATGCGTCATATAAGACGGTTAATTATAGCCATGTCATAGGACTGCATTCAGAGATTGCGTGTATAAAGCAGATTTTGTTTCGTGATGATTATCATAAAATTACGATTGTTAACTTAAGAATTGATAACAATAACCAAGTAGCAAACGCAAAACCTTGTGTAAACTGCCAACGAGTTTTAAAACAATTTAATTTTAAACATATTTTTCACACCAATGAGCAAGGGCAATTTGAAGAGTTTGAGACTGCGGTCGAAGATTAAAGCGCCGCCGACTAAAGTACACAAAGACAAAAAGAAAGTGCAGCAATTAAGTCGCAAGAATTGGAAAAATATAATTTCAAACGGATAATGCTATGATTCAAGAAATTAAACAATTTTTCTCTACCAGAAAATTAAAGAAAGAAGCCAAAGATATTGGCATGTCTTTATCGTTTAAGCCAAGCGAATGCGGATATTATACGAATAAAGTGAGAAATCACTATTCCAATACGGGCAATGTTAATGATCCAAAAGTCATCATGCTTGGGGAAAAGCTTAGAACCGTAGTGAAAAAACAATTTGATCCTGCTACACAAGGAGATTGGGATGTTTTGGTATACCCCAGATTTAGTTTAGACAGGAAATACATAGGCTTTGAAATTCGACTGAAATTTTAAATTTAAAATGTTGCTAAAACTAAAATCTAAAAACAAAAAATCGCGTGTAGTTTCTAAGCAAAAGCAAAAAGCAGCCAACATTAGAGAAGATTGGCTTTGTGGATTGGAACCTCTTAAAGTTGGACAAATCAGCAACCATAAGTTGATAAAGTTGGAATTTATGGCTCGTAAAGTGTCAGGTATAGGAAACAATAATCGGTTTTGGAGGTTATATAATGAAGGTGATTACGAAGCAGAAATTCGAGTGGCTGCATATTTTGCAGCAATGGAAAAATTTATTAATTTCCACCAGAAAACTTACCAGCTTGTCTGGTAAGATGAATGGTGGGGTTTTGTTTAAGTTATTATAGATTCTTATTTTTTTGTTGCTATTTGATTCTAAGTAGTTTTTAGTTTAACTTAAATAATGAATAAAACAATATACAAATCCTATAAATATAGGCTTTACCCCTCACCTGAAGACAAAGAACTATTATCATTGCATTTTGGGCATTGCCGATTTGTATATAATTACTTTCTTAAAGAGAAACAGGAATTTTACCTTAAAAATAAAAAGACTTTAAATTACAATAATTGCTCACAAGCTCTAACTACACTTAAAAAGCAAAAGGAATATGTGTGGTTAAAAGATGTTAATTCCCAAAGCCTTCAACAATCATTAAAAAATTTAGAAACGGCTTTTGGAAAATTCTTTAGTAAAAAGTCTAAATTTCCCAAGTTTAAACGTAAAGACGGAAACAATTCTTTTAATGTTCCACAGAATGTAGCTATTAAAAGTGATAAAATATATATTCCCAAATTTAAGAACGGTATAAAGTTTGTTAATCATAGACCTTTAAAAGGTAAAATTTGTAGTGCGACAATTTCTAAAAAACCGTCAGGCAAATATTATGTTTCTATTTTAACAGAACAAAACGTATGTATTCCTGATGCTGCAGATTTAACAAAAGCAGTGGGTATAGATTTGGGAATTAAAGATTTCATTATAACTTCAGACGGAAATAAATTTCCTAATTATAGATTCAAAAAGCAATATCAATCAAAACTATCCAAGCTTCAAAAACATTTTGCGAGAAAACAAAAAGGTTCTAATAGAAAAGAAAAACTTAGAATTAAAATAGCAAAACTTCATGAAAAGATAACCAATTCTCGTGAAGATATGCAACATAAATTAAGTTCTTCATTGTTAAACAAATATGATGTAATTTGTTTAGAGACATTAGCTGTTAAAAATATGATGCAAACTCATAAATTGGCTTATGCTATTGCAGATGTCTCTTGGAGTAGTATGATACAAAAATTAGAATATAAGGCAGCATGGAAAGGTAAGAAGATAATTAAAATAGACCATTTTTACCCTTCGTCAAAAACTTGTCATAACTGCGGATATATTAATCAAAGCCTAACTTTAAAAGATAGATTTTGGGTATGTCCCCAATGCGGAACAGTTTTAGACAGAGATGTTAATGCTGCTAAAAATATTTTAACAAGAGGATTAACAATCCTATCATCTGCAACGGATGATTACAGACATGGAGCTGAAATAAGACTTGATAAGTCTGCTAAGGATTTAACAAGCATAAGCAATGAAGTGTCTAAAATTGATTTAAACATATAAATCAAGCTCACCAGTTCATCTGGTGAGTAGTTGACTCTTAAACAACTAAACCTAATTTAAAAACATGGAAACCAACAAAAAACTATTTGAAAATATAAAATATGCCGCGCAGCTTTTGGCATTTTGCTGTGTGTTGTTACTGTTGCTATTAGTTATGACGCCTTTAATAGGTCTGATAGGCGTTATGATTCTGGCATATGCGGTTTATCAGCAGGGCGTAAAGCAAACTGTTAAAGACTTAAAGAAAGGTTTTTCGCGGACGTTTAACCGCAATGAATCTGAAAAAGCAAACTCTGACACTATAGACGTTTGAGCTTCGTTGTTATATTGTTGATATGTTTTATACTCTTTGCTGCCATATACTTCTATAAGATGCACACTATAAATATTAACGCGCATAATTTTCTGCAGCAAAAAAGAAATTATTTCTTTTATAGGTATATTACATCCAGCAATAAAAACGAAAAACAAAATACTGATTTTTAATTTAAAAGAAATATTTATCATGGGTGACAGATCAAGCATCATTATCCGTCAGCACAGTTGTGATGACAAAGGCATTGAAATTTACGGGCACTGGGCGGGTACGCAAATAATATGTAATTTGCCAAGAGCGCTCAGGGTTGCAAAAACACGTTGGGACGATGAAGAGTATTTTACGCGCATTATTATCCAAAATATTCTTAATTATATTGCTGATCCAAATGGCGCTTTAAGCTGTGGCATTGGAATCACAGACAACTATAAACAAAGTAATCACGGAGATTTGGAATATAATCCTGTAATTATAAATAGGTTTGATAGGGAAGTAACAATAGGTCAAAATACTTTTACGTTTGAGTCAATTATATACCCTCTTACGGAACAAGAAGTTTTGGAAGATATGCAAAAAGCCATGTTAAATTAAATTTAATCAGTCACACACTATGGATTTTGAATATTTTAAAGAATCGAAAAACGGCGTTACTGTTACGGTCACCGATGATCCGTGCCCAGTGGATCCCCGTGAGGTATGGGCATACGATTTTTATGCCGATTTAGTAGACGCGAAGACTCAGTTTCCCGTGTTTTTTATAGCGGCATGGCACAGCAGGTATGAGTTTAGTTATCGCTTGCCGTTTCAATTGAAAAACATGGATGATTTCAATGAGTTCATGCATACCGAATGTGATAATCCAAAAAGTCATTGGAAATTTTTACCTCTGTATATGTATGAACATGGAGGCATCGCTCTTTCATTAAATTCTTTTAATGACACTTTCGATAGTGGGCAGCTTGGTTTTATTGTTTATAATGATGATCCTGACAATTATGAAAAAGGCGGTCCTATTTTAAATGAAAGTGAGATAAAAATAATTGTAAATGAATGGTTTGAGTATGAACAAAACGGTGCATATTGGTATACTATTACAGACGATGTAGACGGTGAAATACTTAGTCAAAATGCAGGTTATTATAATTTGAAGCAATGTAAAGAGGACGCTATTGAGGACTGGAATAGTGTCGTAGATTCAATGCCCTCCGTGACGGATCGAATCCCATATACATTTATTATTCAATTTGTTGATATTACGGACTCATGTAACACTATTTTAGGCAAAATGCGACGTGTTACATCGACAATACCGGAATTTGCCCAAGTTATTTATAAGGAATTAATAAGTGATGCTCATTTTGCAGCTGCGCATCATGTAAAGCCGGAAGAATATCCTCAGGCTCGCATAACCGAAGATCTGCGCAAACTGATACAGGAGAAAAGTGAAAGCGGGTCGATAAAGATCACGGATATGCACTCGGATAATGTGAGTATTGTCCTAAATCTATTTATTGTAGGGGAATCCGTAGCTAAAAAAATAGATTGACGCGGACAATACAAAATGGTCTGATATTTAGTAGATAATTTAACATTACGCACTTATGGATCAAAATTCAGATAGTAACTTTGCCGCTTTAGAAGTTTTAAAGAAATCTAATGCTTTGCCTGAATATTTAAAGGAATATGCTCCTGAACAAGAAGCATTTACCAAAATGGCTTCGACTTTATATGCAGACAGAGAGTTTAGAGAATATCCGATTGATAATAAAGAAAATACTTTTTTATCGTCTTTACACTTCTTTACTAAAGGCGATCGTCAAAATAAAGCACTTGAATCTACACTTAAGCAAGCCTCTGAGTTTCATGGGATTGCGGACGATGTAAAACAAGCGTTAAAAGTTTTGATCAACTATACTGAAGGAGACGTTCGTAAGTATGCAAGCGAATCCTCGGAAGAACCGGCTGCGGCATTTGCGTATATGACCAAATGCGCCGGATTCTTTCCAATAGATACACCCGCAAACATAGAAAGTTCCAGTAACGCATTGGCTGAAGCAAAATGGAAACTGCCTGCGAATATCTATGTACATGCAGCACGAAATATCGTTTCAGCGTATGACAAGTTAAACGTCGAAGAAAAGAAATATGCGCATGTAAATGATACAGTAGCTAAAGACGGCAAGCTTTGGGTCATTGATGGAGAAAAAATGGTTGAGCTACTGTCTGATAGGCTTGAAAAAACTGCTAATCAAAAATATCAACTTATCAAAGATTATATCCAAGCGGACGCTTTAAACGAGCAAGATTGCTTAATGGAGTGTCAGGATTTAATTTATAATGTTGATAGAGAAACAGACAGATTAGATAAACAGTATTATAAGGAAGCGGCATTAAAATCCATTGGAGAAGAATGGGTTGCCAATCCATATACAGATGTAAATTCGGAATTAAGTATGGATGAAGCCGTAGATTTTTGTAAGCATAATGTAAAAATTGCGCATGCTTTTGTTCCTGTAGATGAAGTTAAAAGGCTAAAGGAGCGCATTATAGCTTATACGAACAATAAAACCGCTTCGCAGAATTTCTTTGACATTATAGAATCGGATGAAAAAGATGCTATCAAACTTTCGGAACAAATTGCCAATAACGATAGTATCACTGAAGATTACCTAAATAATGTCTTGCATGTGATTTCTAAATCTTAAACATGTCCAATTCCAACGAAACAAACAACAAAAAACCAAAGCTTCAATTAGAAGCGGTATATAAAGCGTTAGAGGATCCTAATACTTTTGCTACGGTATTATTGACCATTTGTCTAATTCAATATGGCGAAGAAACATTTAAGGTGGATCCTTTAGTATTATTTGCATGGTTGGAAGAAGATTTTGGCCTGGAATTAAATGAAGATAATCAAAATAAGTTAAATGCCATAATAACAGCATTAACTACGGATTATTTTTATAATGATTTGCAGACTTTTAAAGCCATCTGTAAAACGCTTACAAGTGGAGATCCTGGAATTGTAGAAACTGATTTGGATGCTGATGAAGTAACGGTGCCGGAAATTCTTTGGGGTATTTATGAAGTAAGTTTATGTAATGACGACGAAGTAGTAAATACGTATAAATTTAATAGCGTAATTAAAAGTTTTATTAACGTCGTTTTAAAAAATGAACCCATGGATCAAACTTTAGAGTTGAATCCTGAAGAATTAAATATCATAAAACATAATTGTAACGAAATAAAACTGCAATTAATGAATTTGGGAATTAAAAATCTTCCTAAATTTCCAGAAATTGAAGTTAATACCGATAACGAGTAGTAGCGCAATCTGGCTAGTGCACCTGCTTTGGGAGCAGGGGGTTGGGGGTTCAAATCCCTCCTACTCGATTATTTTAAACCAGCTATTTTGAATTTTTTCATGACTGCGGCAGCCAGTCCCTTAAGCTGCTCCCGTGGTTTTCGGTTTTCTCCACGGGTTAACCCTTTAACGCCAGCTTAGCTCAATTGGTAGAGCAGTTGATTTGTAATCATCAGGTCGTCGGTTCAAATCCGACAGCTGGCTTTGTTTTTTGGACTAAAAATAAAGGAATTATTATGGCACTACTAAAAGAAGGAAGCACTTATTTAGCAAGCGTAGATGAAAGGGAACTGTATTTCAAAAATAGAGGCAATCGCAATAATATTGTCATATATTTAGAAGTAAAGGTATTACAAATAATTGAAGCCAATGAGCATGATCGTTATTATAAAGTCGAAATTCGGGATCCTGAAGGTTCTGCTGTAATACATTGGCTGCCTGAAGAAGTTTTCATTCCTAAGAGATGGCTTCCTGGTGAAGACGCTAGATTTAGTCGCATTGAAATCATAAAGGAACTTTAAGTCAACTACTAATCAGACAAGCTGATTAGCTTGTAACTAGGTATTACTACCTGCTACAATAGGCTTGTTGACGGAAGCCCTAAAGTTATTTGATATGTTGGTAGTTCATATACTAATATAATAATGTCAACAACAAAATAATTCACAACACTAAACAATAGAAAGGAAACTCCCGAAATTCCTCCGGATAAATAAACTATCCGGTATCCTTGCGGAAATATTTATGAAAAAGGAAGACAAAGAAACAACATTTATTGTAAGATTCTCACTTGAGCAATCAATTGTACAATATGGTCAAATAGAGATTCAAGCTTCTACAGATCAGGAGGCTATCGACAAGGTGAATAAAATGGAAGAAGATGGAGAGTTGGATGACCTATATGGCAGTCCGGATTACCTCACGGGGGATTTTTCTATAGACAACGTAGAAAAACTTTAAGCTCTAACAATGAATAAACTACCAGCAGAAGACGTAACCTATTTGGCGTGTATATGGGAGAAACTACACGCCGACAGGGATTTAGTCTTATCTCAAAGATACGTGGAAATAACGGTATTGCGAGTATTTAAATCAAGCAACGGGCAGTGCTATTATAAAATCGAAATTAGGAATCCCAAAGGTTTCACGGAACATTGGGTGCCTGAAGAAATTTTCTCTAAATACACGCTGACCAATGAAAACCAATTTAAGAGAATTGAAATCATCGATGAACTACCTTCACCTAAACTGAAGCAACGGTCGTATTTCGATTCCGAATAATATTGCGCATATCTCTGCCGTATTTGAAATAGTTTCGGAAAAGCTCCATGCCTACTTCGTCTTCAAATAAAGACTCACCTAATATAAGCTTTGCCAGTATAGTAGCATAGTTTACCGCATGTAACATGTCATCTGTTTTGGTTCCTGGTTTTGTATATAAAAATCCCGTTACACCTTGCTGAGTTTCCCAGGGTACACGAGTTAAAACCAAGAAATCTTTTAAATATTCCATTGAATGTTCCCACCTGGGTGCACGTATACGGCTGTTTTTTATGTCCATAAATAAGGTCGTAATGCTATCAGTGCGGTGCAAGGAATATAAATTAAACATTTCGGACTTTTTCGGTATGGAGAGAAATGTGCCTGTAGGTTTATATTTGAACATTATAACCTTTAAAGGATCCATAAGTTTTTTAATTTCATTTGCATATACAGCGCCTCCACCATAGTCATTTGCTAAAGCATAACCTCCGAATTTATGATGATCATTAGCAATGCAATGGGTTATGTCATCATAATCCATGCCTGCATATTTTTTCATGTGAATAATATCAAATTTTTTATCAGGAGTAACACCAATAATACAGTGTGCAGTATATGAAGCTTTGGAGCGTGATGCAGGGTTATAATCAGATCCGCCCCAGTCACAGCCGGAAACTTTAAAAATATATTTAGGAGGTACGGCAGAAATTGCTTGTTTTTGCACGTCGTGTATGTCGCCTAAAATGCATATATTCTGCAAATCTCTGGTTGTTAACTCTTTGGTTCCGGATTCCGTGGCTTCGCCCAGATACTCTTCCAAGAAAGATTTTTTATCTGAAGATTGGGAAGCTTTATAGATATCCAAATATATAGATTGTTTTTCAGTATTTGCAGGAACGATAATCTGCGGAATATGGAATCCCCATAATCCATACTTTAACATTTCCGGCGCTTCGAAATCCCAACAACCATCACGGACATTTAAGACACGTCCGCATTTTAAACAACATAATCCCTTGGGTTGAATCATATCTAAAACCTTATGATTTAAGTCGGGATAATTGTCAAAGTGGCAAGCAGGACATGTCATGCGCCAAAGTCCCCTTGAAGATTCCAGCCAACGTTGTTCTAAGGGAGTATCAACTGATTTAGATGTGCCGCCATATACTACTGATCTAAATTCGGAACGAGACTGGGTGGATTTAATAACACGCTCCAATGTATCATCAAAATCTTGATATTCGTCAAAATTTATCCAATCGAAAGTAGGTGAACGCATCTTCGACGCATCGGAAAGAACATAATACATTCTATGCAAAGACATACGCGCTTTGCCGTGATCATATTCTTTATAATAAAGATTTGTTTTAAACTTCGGATTACGTTTATTGGGTTGAAATCTATAAGCCTGCTCAATTTCTTTGGATTTATATCCCAATGTTCTTAACTGATCCATTCGGGGCACAATTGTCGCAATTCTTAAACCGGGGATAATACGACAGTATAAATCAGCAGCTAATAGCATATTAGTGGTGTTATGACTTAAAATACCATTAGTGAAATAAGTATGAGAAGTGTCATTTTTTAATGTCACGTCATACATGGGAACTGCAGGACTATTTTGCCTATCTACAGAGATGATCTTGGAAATACCCTCTTTCGTTATCACCGATTCATCCAGAGAATCCTTAGCATGAATCATTTGTCCATCTTTAGAAATAATCCCGTGTGTATCTGCACAATTTAATATCTTATTGTTAGCCGTCTTAATTTGCCAGACATCAAAAGGTATCGTTTTATGAATAATATCAATATCTTCCCAGCCGTTCGACGTTTCTATCTGCCAATCTTCAACGGCATAACTTTCGGTAAATTTGGGATTTAAGGATTCAACTTTCTTGGACATTTGTAAGTGATACAATATTAAGTTTATATTATACGCAAGAAAAATTTCAAACTTAAAAATAGAAAGGAAAATTATGCCAAATTGGGTACGCAATCAAATTATTTTTAAAACTAAAGAAGATTTAAATAAAGCGCTTGAACTTTGTGGAATCGACACAAATCTGCAGAAAAAGGAGCATAAAATGGATTTTGGAGTGTTGGTTCCTATGCCAAAAATACTCGATCATCAATCCGTTTATTATAACTCGACATTACATCCTCCGTTGCTTATAAATCCCGACTGGAATAGTGCCGTTGAAAAGTTTTGCGAAAGTGGATCTATCAATAAAGATTCAGACGCAGATGAAGTAATCCCTGCGTTTATGGAATACTTAAAGAAGAGTGATAGTCCGTGTAAAGCAGAATCATTTACAAATGCACAACAACAAGAAATTATTGAAGCTGTTTGCAAAAAGCTATGTGATGGACATAAAGATTGGTACGATTGGTCTATTGCCAAATGGGGATGCAAGTGGAATGCCAATTTGGTTGCAGTAACCGATTATTCAATAGTCTTTGATACTCCTTGGAACTATCCCGGAGTTTGGTTAGACGATTTTGCAATGGCTGATCCAGGCTTAGACTTTTATGTTGCATGGGCAGATGAAGAAATCTTTAGAGGTTTTTCGGGAATATTACAACGCCTGGAAGTAAATGAACTTCCGGAAGATGCATCTGCAAACATCGGTTTTGATAGCGACCTTATGGGATCAATGTTTAGCGATGCCTTATGGCATGGCTGGAACCAAATGTCTCCTAGATTTGAAGAATGGTGGACGGAAGCTTTTCCGAAGGATTCAGACTTTTCTTGGCAAAAATGGGAATACTAAATTTAAGTGTATTACACAATATAAAAAAATTATAAACAATAATAGAAAGGACATTTACATGAAAAACAATAAACACTATATAGTTCTCAGAGTAGAAGACAATCGCGTAATTAATTACGGGTTTGACTACACGGATTATTTGCCACAGGGTAACAAGCCTGGAAAGTGGACTCCCAAGATTCCGGCTGCAAAAATCGAAAGAACAAGTTATAAAGTTTCTACCAACTGGATTTTTGCCTTGTGTGGTGAAATACTTGAGGAGGCGAGAATATTCGAAGTAGACGTTAAGGGTAAAACTTGCATTGAACACGTAGTGGGAACCTCACCTGAAATATTGTGTCAAACGATAAGGCTGGTCAAAGAAATTACTAAAACCTGCGTGCGTAGGATAAAGTATTATGAAGATCGTGCTTTAGATAACCTACCCCCGCGACCCAATTACAATATTGGATACCAAAATAGTCGGGGACCAAATGTGGGAAATCTTAACACTGGAACCCGCAATAAAGGAAATTACAACACCGGTCACGGTAATATAGGCGATCATAATACTGGAGTATCTAACGTGGGGTACAGAAACAGTGGAGCATATAACATCGGCAACGAAAATACGGGAGATAAGAACATAGGTAACTACAATACTGGTTCCTTTAACATTGGGGACCGTAACTGTGGTTGTTTTAATACCATATCCCCTAAATGTTATTTCTTTAATAAAGAAACAGACGTAGATGCTCGTAGTATTCCTTGGCCTCTTTGGATTTTGAGGGTAAAGCATCCTGAAAAGGAGATGTTTAAACGCGAATTTTCAAGGGCTACGGTTCAAGACGTGATTCTAACACTCGAGTTGCCAAACTTTGACTATCAAATCTTTGAGGAGATAACCGGCATATCCAAGGCAGATTTCAACAGAAAGCTGCGGAACAACAAATAGTATAAAAGAAAGGACAATATATGTCACAATGGACACATTTAGCCGGGATAATTAGGATTGATGCCCTAAGGGATGGCGACGAAAGAGATATACAGCAAGAGAAAGCTTTAAAGGGATTATTTCGCACTTGGTCTTACGGAGACCGTAACTCTAAAAGATCTAAGTGCAATGTTCCCTCTGGATCCGAAGGTTCTATTCAGGTGAAGATTGTCCCTGGGGAGGACCATTCCTTAGCGGCGTATGTTATATTGCTCTGGGGAGACTTGAGAGATTTTGGGGACGCTGAAGATATTAAAAATCTGAAAAAATGGTGGAAAAATTTAATCGACAAATTTGATCGCCCTGAACTTGCACCTCCTGAAATTAAAAATTATTACTTCATGGGAATCAGGCAAGCTTGCCTAAAAATCGAAGTAGAGGGTACAGCTAAACCTATTATTTTAGGTAAATAATGTTGGAACTCTTGTGTGGTTAATAACACTGCATACCCAGTTATTAAGATACACTTAACAACTGGGTGTAAAATAATGACATATAACAATATAGAAAGTTCTGACCTATGAAGTTGATATATAAAATTCCTTATATGCAAAAAATACCTAAGAGGGATTTTTTCATTGATACAATTATTGAAATCATAAATCCGAAATGCGCAGAGGATTTTGCAACAGTAAGCAAACTTTTAAAGTGCATTAAAACAACCAGTTACAACGTTGCAAAAGATAGATTCGAAGAAATTGCAAACAATAAAAGTAATAAACTTAAAGATAAATTTTGTGATGGAGAAAGATAAAAACTTCGGACATAAAGATGTTGTGACTTCCCAAAAACAATACATACGAGTTGGAGAGCTTCCTCCAGATGGAAAATCAAAAATTCGTTGTCGTGCCGATAATAGTATAATCGGAGAAGAGGAAGGGATATCAGTCTTTGAATATATTGAAGGACGAGGGATCGTAGTTCCTCATAATCAACAAGCACGCGATGATTTTTTACTACTTATGAACAGTATGGATAAACCTCAATATATTGTAATAGGCGAGGAAATTGGGGTAGGAAGTGATGGGGAGCCACTTTTAAAAAATGTTGAAATTATAAAAGTATTAAAAGAAGCAAACCAAAATTATCAAAATAGCTAAGTTTCTTTTATTCGGAAAATGTATACTATCTTAAATAACTTAGTACAAACAACTTCTTGTTTTATCAGAAAAATGCATATATATGAAGGACAGACCAATATTATTTTCCGCCCCTATGGTAAGGGCGATTTTAGATGGCAAGAAAACGATGACGAGACGTATCTACAAGACGTGCTTTTACTCTTGGCAAGTTGGAGACAGGCTTTGGGTGAAAGAAACATATCTCATTGCCCAAGATGATTCCATCAATACAAAAATTATATATGCAGCTACAGACCCCAACCTATTGGGGATAGGATTTAATTATTCTGTGAAGTGCTCAAGCAAGACACAGCTTCCCCTGTGGAAACCTTCTATTTTTATGCCTCGCAAATATTCCAGAATTCTGCTTGAAATTACAGATGTTAAACGCGAGCTATTGCGCGATATATCGGAAGCCGACGCTAAGCGGGAGGGCTTTGATAATAGACAGGAATTTCTGGATTACTTTGACGAAATCAACCCCGAAGTAATAGCAATTGGATTTAAAACTTTGGAATCTAATAAATAAAGATGAAAGGAATATAGACCATGGAAAAGATAGAATCAATTGAACAGTTAGACGCACTTGGCGTTAAAATATGTGAAATGCTCCAAGTGGGAATAGACAAGGCGAACACAGTTGTTCCCGAAACGTTGCAGCAGATGGTTGCGTGGACACTCTACAATAACGCTATAATGTCTCTGTTTCTTATAGCTATTATCGCAGTGTTGTCTTGGATAATGATATCACTTTGCAAGAAATGTGTTTGGGATAGCGACAACCCCGTTGTAATGATGTATGGTGCGGGAGCTGCTGGGTGCTTCATAGCGATAGCAGTGTCGTGTGAGCAGTTGATTACAGAAGCAATCCCATTACTTATCAAGGCACTTATCGCGCCAAACCTTGTAATAATCGAACAGCTTGGAGGATTGATAAAATGAGTTACAAAGACAAAACCTTCTGCCCAAAAGCGGATAAAGATAATCCTAAATGTATTCAATGCGATCGATTTTTCGACGAGAATGAATACAATGAATCCTGCGCAAAACAGGGCTTTGAGATACCAGTAGCTTGGTTTTTAGAACCGCCTTGTGAAGAAGAAAGGCAAAAAAGGAAAAAGGATAACGATGAAAGACAAGAACGGAATTGAGAGAAAATGTGAGAATTGCAGAAATACCATATTTGGGCCAAAATGTTATTTTTGCAAAGGCTATGACAAATTTTTACCTACTGACGAATCTTACGAAGCCCGCATTGCGGAGCTACAAAAGGAGCTGAATGTTGTCCAGGAGTCCGAACGCGCGGAAGCGCAAGAGGCAGATAGACTGAGGGAAGAAGTAAAAGAGCTGAAGGCACATAATGAGGTGCTTCAGAAGAGAGTGGAGGAGTTTTCAATGGAGCTTCTCGACTATAATATGAAGGAGAACAAGGACGTTTTGGAAGGCTGACGATATTACCCTAGTAATCAAACTAGTGGAAAGCGTAGGATTCCATCAAAGCAAAGAAAATGGGTATATTCATATAGGTGGGGATTGTCTAACTATATTTAGTTATGACGATTTTCGCCTACTTTTACCAGAAAGTAAATGGATAGCTCATGACGTTGACTCCACAACTTATACAAGTAAAGAATCAAGAGATAGGGACTTAAAGAAAATTGTTGAACATATTTCTAACGAATTATTCATAAGTCAGCCTACGGTAAAACTTGATGGTCCCGTAACAATATATACTTGGGAAGAAAAATAAGAAACTAAACAACTATTAGGAAATATCAACATGAGTAAAAAATTAAAATTGGCTTTTTGGCTAACAGATAAAACCATAGCTATGAAAGTAATGGAGCAAACCGGTTTGCCCCATCTTAAAGAAACAGGGTTTGTGAGAATTAAAGCTTCACCTAATCTTGAAGATTGGGGGATTTACCTAAGGGGCAATTACTTGGCTGCTAATAATCTAATTGTATCAAAATATTTTAGCAGTAACTCCGAGCG
>ULRD01004702.1_pt1 | contig 38611 bp, 49 predicted proteins | sample 1955181 | NCBI WGS metagenome assembly ULRD01 (sample SAMEA4835675, study PRJEB28245) | human gut metagenome | biome: gut microbiome; material: fecal sample | place: Denmark | collected 2008
GAAGATAGTAAATATCATCTTGAAACTGTTGAGATAGACGGTTTTACTGTATCAAAATGGATGGATATTATTAAAAGTAACGATCCTGAAATGGCTCAGCTTAAAGAAGATCTTAACAAAAACTTGAAAAAGATATTGACTCGTGAAAATATGCTAGCTTAGGCTAAAACACCTCTTGGTAAAATGGGCGATATATAGTTCCAAGCAGCTGTCTATCTTGCATACAAACAATTCGATATGTACGCAAATGCATTGTCAAATCTAGTAAAGTATTGTAAGATTGATACTAAGAAACAGGGTAAGAGTGTAGCAGAACAACTTGTTTGGTACGAAGGATACGACGATTTGTTTAATAATGGTGAAACTGGTGTGTCGTTTAACAGAGCGTCTCTTTTAAAGCTTAGAGATGAAAGCTATGTAGGCGTTAAGACTGAAAATGCTATCAATGCTACAAAATATATTATTGGAGGTCAGTTCTTCAGTGGTTCATATTAGTTTATCAAAGCTATTGAAAATTTAAGCAAGCTTATTGGTAATGAACATCGTTACGAAACTGTTAATTTTGTCGAAGCAGCTACAAAAGCTATTAGCGCATCGATCAAATCAGAATACTTTAATTATTATGTCAATAAGCTATTTGGTGATTCTACATACGTAAGAGATCTTGTTAATGGCAGTTCGGAGCAGCATAACGTAAGATATCATTATGATAAAAAGGCCCCTTATATCGAGGTTGATGAAGATATGATTTATCCATTGAGAACGTATATTGGTAAACCGATAAATATTTCATGGAAGACCAAAAGTGGTTCTCAAATGAAAGCATATCCGAATGTTATCGTTGCTATTAGTGGTAATAAAGTGTATCTTCAGAATGAGATATAGTTCAATAGTAAGGGTAGAAGATCACTTCTTACTGTTGACGCTAATATAGATGTACAATTTACTCAAGGTAATAATACAATATATGACCGCATAGGAGCTCTTAAGACTCTTATTGAGAACAACAGTGCTCTTGCAGATCTTAAAGGTAATATATTGTTGCGTGATATAATATTAGCTGCAACATAGAAGTATACTCCATCTCATAAACGCATTGCTGGAGAAGCATCTGATACGTATGATGATCTTAAGTTCATTAAGCTTGAAACATTCTTTGAAGATAATGGAGATAAGACTGATCAGTATATTAGAGCATGGGATTCATTGCTGAGATATACTAATGATAATGAAAAACTGTAGAATGCCATTCGTAAATTAGCAAACGATCTTGTTATATACGCATTTATAACATCTGGTGATACTAAAGGATCAACTAAATTATTCTAGTATGTACCTGACTCGTGGAGAAACGGTGAGTTTAATCCTGAAGGTGTGACATCATATGCTGAATTTATTCGTAATAAACTTGACGAGTTAAATGGTTATGGCGAAACTAAGATCGATCTTGATGATGTTATATTGAATAACTGGCAAAATGATCAGTTTGTACCAAGATATCGTGTGGATAATAAGGCTGAATAGCAAAAGCTGACACCTATATATACTGACGGACGTAATACATATGGTTATCCTGTAGTAATTCAGGGTATGAACATTGAAAAACCTACGGATAAAAACCATATGCCTAAGGTAAATGTTGTAATAGATCCTACAAATGCTCCTCAATATATTAAGATAACCCGTGATTATAAACATCGTAATTCACAAAGACAGTATTCTATATACAAGTTCCACTCTGTTGCTCAAACTGCTGATGGAATAAGGTATCCTATATACGTTAAAGTTGAGCCTAAGGGTATTACTATAAAATCTTCTGGTGGTACGTATATGGTTACAGAGTATGGTCGTTCCGACAGACGAGACAAGGCTGAAGGTAGTACTATACCTGAACTGTTTGAGTTGTTATACACAGCTCAAAACTTCCAAGATCAGTTGAGAAATATGCCTAAGAGTGATCTAAGGGATTCTAATATATTATAGGATCTAAGACGATTTGCTGAGCTAGATATGGCTAAAAAGATGATCATCAGTCGTAGATCATATAGTGCTAATATGGATATTGCACAGACTCAAGCTGTTCAGTTTAATGATGCTGTTAACAATCAGTCTATTACCTCAGACAACACATCTACTGTCAACACTGCTTAGACAAATGACAAACCTGTTAATATATATTTTGGCAATGGTCAAAATGGTGAAAATGCTGAATTAAGTAACTTTGCAATAAGACCATTCGCTCATACGTTCGAAGATGGTATTCAGAAAACATTCCAATCTGTAGAACAAGCATTTCATTATATTAAAGGCTTGTTATTTGCAACACAAGATGCTAACAATAACAACGTTCTTAACGATATAATGAATACAACGTCTGATGGAGAATTAAGACGTCTTGGCCACAAGATAAAAGGATTAGATGTTGTTAAATGGGATGCAAATTCTTCTGATGTCATGAAACAGTTGCTTAAGGAGTCTTTTGAATAGAATCCTCAAGCAGCTCAAAGACTTCTCGACACTGGTAATGCTACACTCACGCATAACCAAGATAAATCTAAATGGAAGACTGAATTCCCAAGATTGTTAATGGAGGTTCGTGATGAGTTACGTAAATCTCAGGATGTTTCATCTCAAGATAATACGACTTAGAATGATAATTCTGATCAATCTCAAAGCAGCACACCTGTCGACACAAATAAGCAAGCTAGTACTTATAAGGCAGCAGTTACTCCAAAAACAGCATTGTTTTATTCTGGAGGAGCCGTTGGTTCTGATACTGAATGGAGAAATGTTGCTTAGAAGTACGGTTTTGATATGATTCATTATACCGTTGACGACTATGACAAACTAAGCGATGACGATAAGAAACAGGTGGAGGAACAATACAAAGAAGTTGTAGAACGACTTTAGCGCAAACAATTAAGCGCAGATAGTTATTCTGGTAAACTTGTTAGACGTGATATGTTGCAGGCTAATTCGGCAGATTCTATATTAGCAATAGGTCGCCTTGGTAAAAACGGACATGTTGACGGAGGTACCGCATATGCTATTGAACGAGGCATTATTAGAGGAATCCCAGTATATCTATTTGATTAGGATGATAATCATTGGAAAACGTATGATGGTGAGAAATTCATTAATTGCGAGCAACCTAATCTGACTAGACATGCTGCGTTAATCGGAACTCGTCAGATAACTGATACCGGCAAGCGTGCGATCTAGAATGTATTTTCAGCTCAGGCTAGACCGCAACAAACTGTTGAAGATTCTAAACCAAAGACTAGTGAGACAAAGACTGATGGAGACAGTAAGCCTGTACAACAGATTAAGTTAACAGCTGGTCAAGAAGCTGCTAAGAAAGCCATATTGAACTTTATAAAGACTGCAGATGCTTCGAAAGGAGAGTATTTCACTCTAACAGGTAAAGCTGGTACAGGTAAGACTACGTTGATACAAGAGGTTATTAGAGAGATTGCTAAAGATAATCCTTATCAGAGATTTGTTGTATCTGCATTAGCTCATAAAGCAGTACAAGTCATATATGGTAAGACTAAAAAGTCTTCAAAATTTGTTTCTGCTTCAACCGTAGCATCGTTGCTTGGCATGAAACTAGACCGAGAGACAGGACTATTCAAGTCAGCTGGTAAAAATGCGAAAATCAAGCTTAAACGTGATAGTATATTATTTGTAGATGAAGCATCTATGTTGAATGAGCAGAACATAAAGCTTTTGATGGATGCTGCAATACATACAAATTCTAAAGTCATATTCTTAGGTGACCCTGGACAACTTCCTCCAATACGAACAGGAGATCTTGTTAAGTATGGAACTGATTCGTTATCTCCAGTATTTAAGACTCAGAAAGATGAATACTCAGCAGGTCTTACTGAAAGAGTACGTCAAGGAGAAGGTAGTCCTATATTGGATTATGCAGATACGTTCTGGAACTATAGTACGACGGAAGGTTAGACTGATCAACGTGTTAATGATGAAGATATGTCTCGTGTTGAAAACGCTCAAGGATCTATTGAGTTTATAAACGAACAACAGGCTGATAAGATAGTACCGTTATTTAAACAAGCTGTTGAGACAAACAACCCATCATTGATTAAGGTTGTAGCATATCATAATAATACTGTTAAACAATGGAATCAAATTATTCGTCGTAAGGTGTATGGGGATGAATATAGTCCTAATCCATTACCGGGAGATATCTTAATGATGACGGATACATATAATGATCCGGCTTCTGATGATGCAAAACCATTGTTGTTTAATAGTGAAGATATATCTGTAATTAGTACAGGACCTATTCGTACAGTATACCGTGTTCAACTCATGGACGCTACTATAAAAGACCCTCGTGGTAAAATAATCACAGTGCCTTTGATAATACCTACTAAGGAGAATATAGACGAGTTTAATAATAATAAACGTCTATTGTGGAATGAAGCTCAGAAATATAAAAATACAGATCGTGGTAAATATAAGAGGGCATTAGATATGTATTGGAGCTATGGAACAGAATGGGCTCATGTTGAATATGGTTATGCTATAACAAGCCATAAATCACAAGGTTCTACATACGATGTATCTGTTGTAGATTCTGCAGACATCAACAGTAATGGATTTATGTCAGACATCAGTAAGGCTCGTAGTATCTATACAGCTATAACAAGAGCTCGTAACTCAGCTGTTATCTTACGTGATAAACTTGGTACTCTTGATGTTGATCTGAAACAGCTTAATGACCGTATAAACGGTTATAAGGATGGTTCTGTAACACCTCCTGCTCAGATCACACCTGATACTGTAGATAATGTAGGTAATACGTACAAAGAGACTATCGAAACATTAGAGTCTGATAAGACAATCTTATCTAATGAAGAGATATTGAAGCTTAGACCATTTACTGGTGATGATAAAGCTCCTCGTATAGCTGTTGCATCTGAACATACTGATCCTGTATTCTTTGCTAAGAAGATAAAAGATTTCTTTGAAGGAAAGACTTCTGTGTAGCCACGTTTTGGATAGCCAATCACTGCTAAAGATATTGATGCGTTATACATTATAACAAAGCACGACGGCCTTCCTCTTAGAGACATTCTTTCTATAAAGATACCTAAGATAATACATTTTAGTATAACAGGTTTAGGCGGTACTAAATATGAACCTGGTGTTATGCCGTACAACGAGCTACTTGATCGTATTGGTGATTATATAAAACAAGGTCTTGATCCGTCTATGGTGACTGTTCGTATTGATCCGATTGTACCTGGTGTCACACCGAAGCATGTTATAGAAGATATTATAAAACGTGCATCTTCTATGGGTATTAAAAATATAAGATTCAGTATCATGGATTTCTATGCAACTACTGCTCAGTTTACAGAAGCTAATGGTTTTGATTACTCTAAATATTACGTACCTCAAACGAATGCAGACGGTTCGCAAAGAGTGTTATTAATATCTCGTGACGGAAGATCGTTCTCCAGAATCGATGGTGTTTCATACAGACAAGTTGGTAAATCCATAGCTGTACTTCAGAGTTACGGCGCCGAGTCAAAAATATACTTACAAGGTAAGAGTGGCAATGTTTGGGTTAAAACTGTTCAAACATCAAATATAACAGATGACGTTATTAAAAGTAAAGATGGGTGGACTGTGTTGAACGATAAACAAGTTATGAACGATTAGGTGGCCAGTAGAGTAAAGGCTGGTGTACATTTACAGAAGCTGTATGAAACTCATGCGAAAAAAACCACTATAGAAAACATCGCCAATATAGTTAAAGATCTTGGAGACAAGTATGGTGTTAGATTATCAACATGTGCTGAACCAGATCTTCTTCCATCTGGAATATCTCATGAGGGTTGTTTGAGCGTTTAGACTATAAATAGAATACTTGGTACGCATATTGACGATAAAGGTACGGATAATAACAAATCAAGAGATCTTTGTACATGCTATGGTGGAAAAACTGATATACTTAAGTATAATGACAAATGCGCATCTAGTTGTGCATACTGTTATGCTCACCACAATAGTAACGCTGCTGCAACTATGTACGATCCAGACGGTTCTTTAAAACATAATGCACTCACAACAACTCGTAGAGATACTGAGAAGTTTGATGATACAGATATTGATAAGAAATTCATATTACACTGTAAAGGTAAATAATTATGATAATTGCATGTCCCAATTTAGCAAATCCTGAAGTAAAACAGGAATTTAATGAGCTCGTATCCGTATTAGGAGAGAAAGCTGCTTATGCAGCATGGGCTCTAAATGATGGGAACATGATAGATCGAGCTCCTAACGGAGCTCCTTCTATCTTGTTTCAATCATTACTATCTAAAAATAAAAATGATCGTACAGCAGCCATACGTGAAAAGGCTGAAATATACAAAAAATCGTTCAATTCTTGGTTTACAAAGCTAGGTGATGAAGCTAAAGAATTATTTACCGATGCTAATGGAGAACCATTGACAGAAGTATTGGATGAGAACTTTAAATCTATAAGTGATATTCTTATTGGCAAACAAGACCATGTAGTTGATTTAAATAATGTATCGTTTTCAGAAACTGAAAATGACATATATGCCCGCAGAGATACAAACTCTAAGTTAATAAACGCTATTGCTAGTATACACAGACAACTCAAGCAAACACCTAAAAAAGTAAACACAACACGTTATGGTGGAGATAATATATACTATCAACTACGTAAAGCTTTACCTAAAGAGATTGTTGAAGATATAGTTAAGTTCTATTATGAAGAAAAAGATCGTGATTCGTTCTTAGATAGAGTAGAGTTTTATATCAACAACGAGCTCAAATAGTCTGTTATGCAAAAAGTTATAGCTGCTGCTAAAGAAAAACAACTTGAACTATCAACACACTATGATGCTCGTGACATAACTGCATAGTTATTTGGAGCACTTAAAAGTGGTAGAATAACAGGAGATGTTGAAGCAGATGCTGCATTCATTGGTTATTATCAAGCATAGCTAGCACAACGATTATTTCCAGTTATTTACAAAAAAGGTTGGTCTAAACAGAGATATGGTTATTATGCAAAGTAGTTTTCTCAGATATCTAAAATGATATAGGTTATTGTTACATAGCATAACAACGCTCGTATGGGCAATCTTAACCATATATACAAGCTTGAAGCCGTTGTTGCAGGATTGAAGAATGCTAAGTTCAAACAAGATCTTATTAAATATATAACAGCTGTTGACCGTACAACTCAACGTACTGGTTATGGCAACAATAAACAAAATGTTTCCGGCACGATATTTGATTTTAAAACTGCTGAATTCAAAGTTCCTTAGTCAAAAACATCTCTTCTTAATTTTGGAAATAAGAGAAAAAGATCTCTTAAAGATACTCTTGCTGATATAAAACAACGTACTGATATTTATAACGACATTATCGATCTGATTCTAAACAAGATGCATGGTGATACTACTATAGAATTGACATCGAAACTTGGTCGTGGTATTCTTGGTGTCACAGAAACTTCACATACAGATCATTCAGTATCTAGGGTATCTGTAGCATATGATCTAAATACAGACGAGTTTGAGTTAATGTATACAATTGTACACGAGGCTATTCATGTAGTAACATTGCGTTATTTATAGGAAAATCCACATCTCGAAGCGTTATTTAATAAATATGCTAGTTATTTGTCGAGCATAGATTAGAATTAGTACGGCAATTCTAATGCAAAAGAAATGATTGCGGAGTTTTTCTCAAATGCCGAATATAGAGAGTGGTTAAAGACTGTACCTGCACCAAAGGTTAAAAACATGTCTATGTTTGAAAAGATCGTAGATTTCATTGTACGTATCTTCACAGGTGAATCTAAAAATCTTTATGAACAATTAAAACCTGCATTTGAATATGTTCTTGATGAAGCATTGAGTAGCACCACTGTTAGTGAACTTACTGATACGTCTCAATCTACTAAATCTAGTTATCTAAAATCAGTACAATCTATATCAGAACAAATTCAAGAGATGTATGACGATATCTAGTCAAAGAAACGTGAATATTTAGATAATGTTAAAGCTCAACATAAAAACAATACAGGTGTTGCTTATTCTCCAGATCAAATTAATCGTATAACCGTACAATATGATCAGAACCAGCTATCTAAATAGATATCTACATATCAAAAGACATTGGCTCAGCTACACGGTTTAATATTTAATGGTACGTACTATGAGTCAACAGGGCACTCTTTAATGAACGGTGTTGTAGAGTATGTTGTTAATGCATTAGATCAATCAACGTTCTCAGCATATCGTAATTAGAATATTGATAGATACTCTGATTTAACACCAGAGCATATGTCTAATGTTACTGAAATCATAAGAAATGCATTTGTCGATGGTGATATACAAACTCTTGACAAACAATTAGCGTTGACATATGTTAGAATGTTCTGGCAAACTCCATTGATACAATAGGGTTTACAATTACTCGATGATGGAAGTAAGAACCCCAATCAACTTGAGACAGAACTTGTTAATCTTATAACAGAAGAGTCTCTTAAAGATCGTATCTAGAATAAAAGTTTACGTGATTATATCAAAGACTTTTGGAATAATCTTAAAAAGATCGTATCTAAAGTGTTTGATCCTAAAAACGTTAGCCAACAACAGCGTGATGAGATATTTAAAACTATCAAAGCTGCTCAATTATACGATCAAGAATTAAAGGAGGATTCTTCTATAACTCCGATATATGATAGAGCTAATGGTGATTTTACATCATCTTTGTTGTTATCTGAACAAGATAAATAGATTCTTCCAGAAGTTATAAAACACGGTAAAACTAGATTATCTGCTTTACGAGCAAAACGTGTTCGTAATGAACGTAAAGTGGTTGAAATACGTAATCAAATAGAGCGGTTTGAAGAGTTAAATGGTGAGAGTATTGTAGATACGTATAATACTGTTATAGAATGTTTAGTTGATGCTGAAAACGACTTCAGATAGACGTTGAACTATATGGATTAGTTGACATCTAGAGATATTAGTTCTTGGGATCCTGAATAGATTCTAGCTATTGGTAGAGATCTTATTGGTCACTATGTCTCTTTGTTAACAATGCTTTACGATTCCGTGTTCGATAAACATTCTGCTATTGGTGCTTATAATGATATTATAACAGATCCAGATAGTAAACATTATGATGATTCAGCTATCAACATAAAAAACCATCTTAAGCAAACGATGTAGAGCATAACAGCTATTCAACGTAAGTATAATAAAGAAATTAGTATTCCATATGCTCGTTGGTTCTTACATCGTGCTATTGACGATCTTGATAGACAAGGTAAGATTCAAGATGTCGATGCTTTTAAACGTAGAGCTGATCAGTTCTTAGATGGAGGTTTTGAAAACGGTGGACTTTCTGCTGGTGAAATAATGGTTGGCTTTGCTACAAAATCTAATAGTAATATTGTACGAGTTATAACTGATATTATACAAAACATAGAAGGTACTCGTGATCGTAAGACATTATAGAAAGGAATGGCCTTGATAAATTTGTATAACAAACTTAGACCAAAGGGTTCTCAAATAAGTCCAGTAAACTGGTAGAAATAGTTCTTAGAGACTGATGAACAAGGCGTTCCTACTGGATATTTCATTAGAGAGATAAACTACGGTTTGTTCTTTAAAGAACGTGACTAGGTTATATAGGAACTTAATGATAAGTATAGTAATACTGAAAAATACGGTGGTGCAGCTATCACGTTTGATGATGGTAAACCCGTATTTCATGATGACGATACTACTGCAAACGATTCTGTATATAACCAGTATTATGACGAACTTGATGAATGGCTATCTCAGCATGCAGAGCGTAGATACACACTTGACTATTACAAGAATAGGCGTAGATACTTAAGTCAAGATACTCAACGTGCTATGAATCGTATTCAACGTTAGATTCAGCTTCTTAGAAGTATGCCAGAAGCTATAGATGAAGATGGATGGTTCGATAAATCAAAACTAAGTATACAAGACAGACGCCTATATGATGCTCTTATGACTCAGAAGCGAGAACTTGGTAGCCATTATTACTTCTCAACAGACAACGGTATACTTTCGTTAAAAGAAAAGACTGGTAATGCATTACGTATGGCTGATGAGATATCTGCTTGGAATGAGTTTCTTACTAAACATGTTAAATATTATAAGAATATCGAGTTGTATAACAAGAAACGTTCTGAAATACCTGCTAATAAACTACTTGAGTTTGATAGAGAAAATACTGTTACGTCATTCACTCCTCAGTTTTACGAGTTACTGAGCGAACTTGGTCATGCACGAAGTCCTGAATTAATAAGATTACAAAAACGTCAACGTGAGATTATTAGTAAACTCAAGAACTATCAAGAAGGTATTACACAACCAGATCTTACACAACTTGGAACTGGTATTGATTAGACTACACGTAGTATATATAAAGAACTAAATCGTATTGAAACCCAAATAGCTCAGGAAAAAGCTAACCTTAAAGGTACTGCTCAAAAAGGTCCTGACGCACAGCTTGTATCAAAGATATTGGCAACGTTCTTAATGAATAAGAATGTACGTAACAAGAATACTAATAGTACGTTCTGGAACTATCTTATAGGAGAGTGGAATATTGTGTTAAAAGCTAACAGTGCTAATTAGTCTGCTATACGTAAGTAGTTCGAAGACTTGTTTACGATAGAGCTTCCCGGCACATCATCTAGAAGTAAGCTTAGTTTGTTTACTATATTAGATGCTCCTTCTGGATAGCTACATGATCCTAAAACTGGTAAACCTTTATATTTTCATGGAGAACCTCTTATTTTAAAAGATGACCTACCTAGTCAAAACTTTTCAGAATTAGATATGACATCTGACTTCGTAAACATGTATTATGATGTTAAAAATAAGTATTCAACACAACCTAAAGAATCTTTATATCTTAATTAGAAATACTTTGATCTAATAGCTGATCCGAATAAACTTCAACTCTTAAAAGCTATGAAAGATATGATGGCTGAAGCACGATCTATGATTCCAAATACATCTATATACAAGGAAGATGAGGTTTGTTAGATGACTGGATCAACATACGATCTTATTATGCGTAATGCTAAGAGCGAGATTGGTACAATGCTTAAGTATCATATATAGAAAACGTTTACTGGTAAGTATGGTGAACAAACAGATGATGTTGAAACAAACTTTGATCTTCCAAGACGTCCTAATGGAGAGGTTGTTCAAAATATTCCAATACGATGGGTTCAACGTTTAAAAGATCAAAGACTGTTAACAACAGATCTTATAGGATCAACTATAGCGTTCTATAACATGGCTGAGAACTATGCTCTTAAGAGTGATGTGATAGCTCCATTAGAACTTGTTAGAAATGCATTATTGCAAGCACCTACTGGTGAAAATCCATTAGCCCGTACTGATAATGGAAACCAAGCTAAAAAACTTCAATCGTTGTACGATATACATATGTATGGTCATGAGACATCTACAACTAACCATATAACAAAAAGATCTGATACGCAAGCTACTATTATATAGAATGCAAAGTTTGTTAGAAAGATGGCACAGAAAGCAATGCTTGGTGCAAACTTTCTAGTTCAGAATGTTGGTTATGTTGATGCAATGCTATCTGCAATGACTGATGCCATTGCAGGTAGGTATATGACAAAACGTGATTTGTTCTGGGCCATATTTAATGCTAATAAAGACATGATAAATAATATTCTTCATTTTGGTAACCCAAATACTAACAATAAGCTTGGTGCGTTGATGCAACTAAACCAATTATCTCGTAAGAACTCTGAAATATTCTCAGATACGCATAAAAGTAGACTCACACGTATGCGTAAAGGTTTAGGTATAATGGCTGGTTATTCTATCACTGATTATATGGTAAACAGTGTTATTCTTGAGGCTTTTTACAAAAACTATCACCTTATTGATGATTTAAATGGACGTAAGAGGTTTATGAATAGCGACGATGCTATACGTGTATACGAAAAACATGGTTATTCAAGAAAAGAAGCTCTTAAAGTTTGGAAAAACGCATCTAAAGATAACTTGTTCGACGCATATACGTAGGAAGATGGTATTGCTGTAGTCAAAGAAAAGTATAAACAGTATGTCACAAAAGATTTATAGAATACTGTGATGAAAAAGCTCAAAACTAGAACTGCATCATACAATGGTATGCTACCAGATATAGAAAAGGCTAAGATGGCTTAGAATATATGGGGTTCATATTTCACCATGATGCGTGGCTTCTTGATGGATGCGTATTGGTCTCGTTTTAATAAAATTAACGACTATGCTGCATAGAACGAAGAAGGCGGTACTAATTACGGATATGCTGTAAAACATGATGATGGTGGTTTTGAAAACTTAGCTACTGGTGTTCTTGAAGGATCTTTGTATCAAGATGGAATGCGTGCTATTGGTAAATATATATCATCTTTAAAAAATCTCATAAAAGGTAAGGGTTTTCATACAGATCTCACTGACAACCAACGATATGCTGTACGTAAACAGGTTGCTGAAATTGCTATAATTCTAGGATTGGCTATTGGTACAAACTTATTTACCAAGTTATTATACTCATTATTCCCAAGTTGGGATGACGATGACAAAGATCCTAACTGGACAATCAACGTATTTGATCCAGAAGATGAAGACAGGAATTTAATTGATTTCCGTGATGATGTTGAAAGTTACAATAAGGATTTTTAGAAGTTGGTTTTATGGGATACTGCAACATTGTTAACAAAGTTGACATTTGAGCGTACTACACCATATTGGTATGGAACTATTATAGATATTATCAAATCTCCTACTCCTGTAACTTCGTATATAGATCAGCTTGAGGGATTATATAATATTATACCAGACTCGTTCAACGGTAAGCTTCGTGACCCAATAACCACTGGTGGATATAGAGGCATGACTCGTGGTACTAAAGACATTTGTAATGTACTATCTGCAACAGGTCTTAATAATATTGTAAAAGCATGGCATGTTGCTGGACGTAAATCATCATTCAACTTCTATTCTCAACAAGGTCTTAATAGATTCTTTATACAAAGCCAGAGTGATTATGAAGATCAACTGCAAGATGATTTATACGGTCCTTCTGATGAATATTACGAATAATATACATACATAAATATAATAACTCGACGAACCTATCTTCCGTGTTATTATATTAACACCCCAAAACGCAAGAGGCGCATGTTACCTGGTGTTATCCAAGTAGCATACGCCTCTTTTATTTTTCCTGTATCTCTCTTGCGAAATCATTTCCATCAGAAACATTTGTTTCTAATGGAATTGACTTGCCATCATCATTCAAATACTCATGATTCATCACACGATTCACAAGTTTTGTATCACGACCATAATAGAAACTTACGATTTTTGCACCATTAGAACCATCAGCATATGGCATACGTAATAAGTTCTTTTGGTTCTTGTTCAACGATATTGTATATACGATATACGTATTACCATCATTGTTTCTTAATGTTTGATCAAACACCCACTTAAGATTATCAAGCTTCTTACGAAGCGTATCTGAAATAGATGTTGCATCGTACATCAAGAATAAATGATTATCTAGATAAGGACGATCTGCGTCATTTAACGCTGCATCCTTAAATCCAGATTCATCACTTATATCTTCGTAAAGTAATCCGTCTGTAAGAGCAATACAAGCTTTCGTTAATTGACTCATAGGTTCAGTTTTTCAGCACCATCAGACTCATAGTAAGATCTATAATAATCCCACTGATTTGTCTCTTGATGCCATTTGATTTCTTGAAGAGCGTTAATTATAGTATTTTCCCTACTACAGACCTGATCAGATGTGAATTCAAACACTCTCACCTGATTAGACCAATCGTTAGAAATTCCTACAATATACCACTTAAAAGCCCAGTCACAAGGGTCATCATTTAATTCATTCTCAATATACCAGTTAAGAGCCATCGTATAGAAACATAATTGTCTCAAATAGTCAAACTCTTTCATGCTATCTTCAAATGAATATAGATGTGATGTTGTTTTAATGTCCATCAATGTTATTGTTTTATGATCGATGTCAAATTTGACACAATCTAACAGTGATTTACATGCAACACCATATGCACACCAGTTGATGTGAAACTCATGATATGTTTTTACATCCGAATTAGTTACATTCTCAAGAAGCCCTTTTGCTTTCTTATGTTTGTTACATACTTCAGATAGTTCCATGAGCTTATTCATCGTATATGGGCTTATCTTAATACGCTTATCGTTCTCCTTAATGCTCTGGATATACAAATTAAGCGTAGAGGCCTTTTTTAGGCCTTCTGAGAGCATTTTACTCTCACTCTGGCCAGTTGTCCTGTATGCGGCTTTATATGCGCTTAGAACGGCTTTATCAGGCTCTATTTCAGTGGTTGTAGCCAGCTCTTCACAGAACTTTGTTTCTTGTGAGGATTTTGGTTGCGGAGCATCCCATACAACGTAGTCTTTTTGGAACTCTTCAGGTTGAAGAAGGTATTCGTGTATCATTGTACCCTTAGCTAATTGTGGTAAGCTCAAACCTTCTTCTTTCCCATCAAGCATATTACGCAAATAGGCTGGCCCCTTCTTTAGGAACCAGCCTATGTTGCTATTGCTTATTCGAGTCATATCCTCATAATACGGGATCTTAGTTTTTTCCATTGGATCGATGTCTCAAACCCTTATGCCTACATATTATTTCTAACGCAAGTTTAGGATCATGGTTTTTAAATGCAATCTCGAATTGCTTTTTCAGTTCATCTGACTCTTTATTACTCATTTTTGAGTGCTATGTTCATGAATTTGAGAATATCCTCTTTCGAATCATTGGAATGATTTAATTCATCCAAGAAAGACATTATATTGTCGTAAGACAACACTTTGAACTTGCTGAATATAAAATTAGCTAATTCTTTATCCTCTTTTCCACAAACACTAGTGACCAGCTTGTTGACTATATCTTCGCCAACACCATAGAATTCTCGTTGATAACGTATACGAGAACAACGGTCAAACAAATAATCAGACAAGTCTTTCTTATCATTACAAGTCATAAGCACTAATCGCTTACAACCGTCTTGGACTCCATCCAAAAGAGTTAGTACCTCAGAAGAATCCCACTCCTTCTCAAACTCATCAAATATTATACAAACAGCTTGATGAATCTTTGCACAAAACTCTTTCAGACGATTTATCCTGATACAGGGATTTCCAATCAGCACAGGCATTCCTGACTTTTTAGCTATATGTTTAGCCATAGCAGTCTTGCCTGAACCCTTTAGACCACACAGCAGTACACCAGTAGTCTTCTCACTTCGAGATGCATGATTTAGGACACAATTAATAAACTTATTGTCATCTTGTGTAAAATATAGCACTTGATCCCTAATAGGATCTCGTTCTACAAGATATATTTCACCACTATATGGATCATATTGCATCTCATACACATGATCACAATTAAGCTCATAATCAATACCCTGAGGTGACGGAATAATTCGGTCACCCATTTTAACAAATTCTTTCATTGTTTCTGGATTTAATCTCTTGAATCATTGAATCTACCTCTTTGTGATTATGTACGATATATGCCTTTCGTTCTAAGCCTTTTAGCTTAAAGTTGTATAAAAACATCTTCCAACGAAGGGGGAAGTCTCGTTGCACCCTCCCTTTACATTCGCACACAAACCCATCTCCAATAAAGTCTGGAGTATACTTTATATTGCGATAGCGTTTCCCGAGGTATTCGAACTTTGGTTGTAGTTCAAAATGTTGAGGCTCATATTGTACTGGAATATTATGTTTTTTGAATTCGTTCCAAGTATAAGCTTCTAATGGACTTTTAAATTCATAGCCATCTTGAATTACATGCTTTAACCTAGTTCCTTTAGGAACCGCTTTGTTAGCCTTAACTTTCGACATTTTGTATCATAGTATCTTCATATCTACTTAACGTTCTGGTCAACCATTGTTTTACTTTATCAAAGCCGTTGTCTCTAACGGCATCTGATATATCTTTGGCTTTAAAGCTCTTATGGATGAAAAATGCATCATATCCATACTTCTTACTTAACTTACGAGCATTTGACATTCCTGTTGCATCTCGATCGTACAGTATCAGTATTTTAGACCACTTGGTACTCAAAGTAGCCAATATATCTTCAGGTATGAATGTTGTCTCACTTGCTGCGGCAATAGCATTAAATCCCATCTCATGTAGTACCATCACATCTTTAAGAGACTTTGTGATAATGAGAATACTCCCACCCTCCTTGGGCAATTCAGATAATCCCTGTACGTCCTCATTTGTCAGATTAGAACGCCATTTAGTATACTTAGAGGCTAAAGGTCGGTATATTTTAAATTTGTTACCAACCTTATACGCATACATAGGATTACACTCTTTGTAGATTCCGCGGACGATTCTATTACAAAGAAAATATTTAATGCTAAACACTTGATACAAGTTTAACGTAGACATAGATATCGAAAACTGTTTCCAGTAATCTCTATCTACGCTAGTAAACGGTTGTCGAACTATTCCGAAATCCATATCATGGTACGTAGAGTAATCGTATGTGGAGATATGATAGGATTGAGAATGATTCGCCCTTCTTATTATACGAAGTAGTTCTTTTTCAAGCTCTGGCCTTGTGTTGATGTTTCGATATCGCTTGATAAAATCAATAGCGTTACCTCCATCACCAGTGCCGTGATCTTTATACAACAACCCTCCAGTTCTGCTTCTAAATATAGCAAACGATGGGTTCTTATCATCAGATCGAAGTGGACTATTCATTAGCTTGTTGATCTTAAAATCACCAAGATAATATGAGAAAATAGCATAATCATCCAACTTATCCAACAAGTCTTTTAAACTCATTGTTTTAGCTGTTCTTGTGCTATACATTTGACTTATAAGTTCTATGTTAGTCTCGTGGAGAGGAATCGAACCTCTCTTCCTTATTAAACACACAAACTAAGGAAAACCGTTCACGAGTTGTCGGATTGTTTAAAGCACAATCCGGTAAGCTTAGGGTTTAGGATTCATTCCACCACTGACCATTTTAGAATGGAAGGTCGTCAGCACCTTTCCCAGTATCCGGAGTACTCTTACCAGTAAGCGGGTCGTTAGAAGCCTCCTTGTCAGCAACAATTGTACGTTCAAAATTGTCACGACTAAACTTCTTTATCTGGGAATCTTTCTTATCCACAGTCATCGGCTCTACAAAGATACCGTTCTTTGAGACTGTCACATAATTGTTCTTATCGAACACGGCCTTGAGACGAAGCTCCTTTTGCGTAGCGATCATGGGATCAAGTTTACTCTTAACCCAAGTGATCATCTCCTTGAATGAGTTAAGCTCAATATCCTCGATTGTCGGATAGAAACAATTGATGATCTGAATCAAACGACCAAACTGGCGATCATCAGCACGCTGAAGATCCTCATCGGTCTTTGTATACAAACCCTTCTTGTTCTGCCACTCACTCATACTAACTGTCTGACCATCTTTGTTCTCAAAGATAATCTCCAGGAAGTCTAGACCTGTAGGAGATACATTTACGTTAACCTCCTTCAAATGCACATTCTCATTGATGCCAGCAGGCATATAGTTACCATTACTCTCTGTATTTGTAATAACTGCGCTCTTCGTATTAAACATAATTTCTTTACTTTATAGTTCTTAATCGTTTTTGTATACTTTATCCCAATACGTGGTTATCGTACCATCATCATTACCTGTTGCAATAATAATGTCTTTTCCACGCAAATGGGGAGCTCGTGCTTCCTTTGTTGTACCATCACCTCCAACAAAACTGACATGTGTTTCGTTACCTTTACGATATACGAGTCCAACAGCATCAGATTCACCACAGATGATAGTTCCAAGTTTTCCCACTAAATCGAGGGCCATCTCGCTAAGTTCTTCACCATTATGTTCAATCTGTATGTCTTTTACATGACCTACTAGAATGAACTCATCACACAATTCACGGAACATGTCAATAACTTTGCGGACGGCTTGGCGAATATATAAATACCCGGCTCCTTTCGGAAGAGTTTTGACGTCTGTCCCCTCCCACTTCTTACCAAGTGGAGTTTTCTTGTATAACGTAGCGGCGTAACCTAGGCAGATTTCTTCTAAACGAGTGGCATTATCAATAGTGATATGCTTGTAGAAATTATGCCCCACTTCAGTGTTCTTAGCTCTAATGGCTTGAGCAATCTCTCCAAGATCACTAACGCTTCTGGCCTGTACAGCTATAGCATCAATGAACGTACTTCCTCCCTCCAGATCGATTATTAGATTGTTATCTAATTGGGCAAGAGCGGACGTTTTTCCGCATTTGGGGCGCCCATAAAGAATCAAAAATTTGGGATTCGTGGATGTTGCTGGAACCTTACTTGTAGGTAGTGTTATCATGCTTCTTGAGTCTATTTTTATATATTAGAACTTGAAATTGATCACGAAATCAATTATCAACTTCTGTGTTGACGGCTTCAGCAACTTGAGAATGGCTGCAGAATCATCAAGACTCAAAAGAGTATCGTTGATCTGAACCTCATCGTCGCCGAAGATACGAATAATTGTACCGTCAGAAAGCTTAATCTTCGTATAATCACCACAATAGTTGTTGGGGTGATAGTCGTTTGCAAGATAGTTGATTGCCTCCAACAAGCCAATCTCCTTGGTCGGCTTTGTTGTCTTCGCAGGCTTATTGTTGAACACAAAACTAAACAAACTCTTCTTCTTGGGCTTCTGCTGCTGCATAGAAGAGTTCTTTGCAATCACAGAAGACAAAATAAGAGAAGTGAGATCCTCAGAATAGTTGTCATACGTATTGTAATTGTTATTGGTGTTAGTCTTGTCAACGATAAAAGTATTCTTAATCATAATATTCAGCCTATAAAATGTGTTAAACGTCTTCTCAGATGCTTAGCACTCAATCAGATTGTTGAACTTAAGATCGTTCTCGAATTCGATGATGCACGGTTTACCTGCATCTCTGTTTTTTAAGATATGCATGTAAACCTTATTCTCTGTTGGTAACTTCATGGGTCCGTACTCCCTTATTCCCAACAATTCCGGTCGATGCATTGCCAAGACATAATCACTGCCTTGGAATACAGCATCTGATGATGATAAATCACTTCTCATCGGGAAATGTCCCGATGGGTTGTTAATCCTTTCTGGCTGTTCTATGTTTCTATTCATTTGCGTAAGAAGTATAACACTCGTAAGAGGTAACTTCTTAGCTTGTATGAAGACTTGAAGTAGGTTGCTTATTGTCTCCAATACTGAACCATCACGCGTTGTTAGAAGTGCGTGATCGTACATTATAATGAAATGTTTTCCAGTATCTTTTACATACTTTTCATAGAATGCCATAATTGTGTTCTTAACTTGCGTAGAAGTACCAGGATTGTCTACAAAGTAGATTGGATACTTCTTTAGCTTGGAAGCTACTGATACGACACTAGCGAAGGTTTTGTCGTCCAGGTCCTTTTCAGAACTATACAGGTCAGAAGTCGTTCTCTTAAGCTTGTTTGAGAGCGTCCTTCCGACCTGCCTAAAGCCAACCATTTCTAACGAAAAATTAAGAATCACAATGTCTTCACTCGGATTAAGATCAATAATGTCCGTTGCGATAAGATTTGCAAGAGAGCTCTTACCTGTTCCTGAAATTCCAGTAAACGTATAAACAGTGTTTGGCTCTATACCTCCCATGCACTGAGAGTTGAGCTTATCCCATCTTGTTCTTAGAGACACAACACTGTGTTCCTTCCTACCACGTATATAGTCAATAGCTTCTTGAGCTACTATAGACATCGGTCGTATCTTAAGATTAGATGAGTTCTGTTCCATAACTTTGTTGTTTTGTTTCGTTCACTTGGTCTTGCATTTCTTCCTCAGATTCTTCCCACTGATGGTCAACTAACCATCGCCACATTGTCTTCATATACATCAACTTTCCTGTTCTACTCTTTTTATCGAGTTCAAACTTAAGACAGTCAATGAGATGTTGGGCCATTGCTGAGCTTTTTCCAACATTTGAATTAAACATGCGTCTACATTTGTTTACGTTTGCTCTAAGATAGGTTTTTACACCATCTGGTCGCATAATATAGACGGGGTACATATCGTAAAACTGATCAAACCAATCCTTTTCAGGTTTTAAATAGTTTTTAAGCTGATCAGTTGCTTGATACGTAATTGAATTGCCTCTCTCTATCGAGGTTATAAGTCCCTGAGAAACTAAGTATGATATTTCATCGTCCGTAATTAGGCTGACAATTTTTTGGACGTCTTGATTATTTTTGTGATTGTCGTCTAATACCATACTTAGGAACACCAACTGGTTCATATTGAGTTGTTGCGGTAAATCCGCAAGTTTTGTATCTAATTCAATAATCATCTCTTATACTCAAAGGTTAACAAGTTGGTTACTAAAAGAGTTCTAACTGTCGACATTTTAGATCATTTATAATCTTACGAGCTTCTGATATATAATAGCTGTAGTTGATCTTTCTGTCTTCAATTGGTTTGGAATCTAACTTGTTCAAGATCGTTATGCCGGATTTTGTTAGCATGTTCGAATAATGAGGGCCATCATCCTCATATTTGACCTTAAACAAGTAGTGTCCATTTGTTGATGCATAGAAGCGGTTGATTCGCTGAATATATTTATCTGCGTATTCAACCTTAAACTTCTTATCAACGCGTTGTGTCATTAAAAAATCATCAATGTTATTAGCATTTTTGATAAACTCTGACACATCTTGTTTTGTAAGGAAATAGTTAATCACAGCTTTAGGTATGATCAATGGTGCAAGACCTTTACCTAGTTTGGCATCTGTGATAAACATTCCTTTTTTCTCTATCAATTTTGGATTCTTGGATTGAGAATACCCTTTAACGACACCGAAATAATCGTTAACAGCGTACTGATAAAACGCTTCGTAGTCATCAGTTTCGAAACCTAAACGTGTAAGTTGCTCTACTTCATGGATTGCTGATTGGACACCACTCCTATCTGCTTCCTTAGCAACATACATGACACCATCTGTATTGACCTGCACAATCCTACAGCCCAATTGGAGCAATCTATCTACAAGCATAAGAAGTACCAATTGTCCATTGATACGAATCTTAAACACTGAAAATGGATCATACATCCATGAGGTTTCTTGCTGCATTTTCCCTGTTACTGAGTTCAGTACAAGCTTTAGAGCTGTAGACTTGACTGATTCTCCACTACGTTTGGCAGCTATACGTTCATGATATACATGCTTATACAGCTCCCAAAATTCTTTTCCTAAGTGACGGGGTACCCACTCATATTGTACAATAAAAGATGGATACATTGAGGTGACATCTGCATGCCCTATGTACTCACCTTCACTTGGAACGAAGATTTCTGGTTTGTTTAAGGAATGAATTCCTCCAACGCCCACAGAGTAGCGCGTTTTCGAGATAACAAAACACTTCTCGTATGCTTTTTGGCCTTTTGGAATAAGCTCTTTTCTGGTAGGAACGACTTGTCGTTTCATATCTTCCAAAACGCCTTGTAATATCGGATTTTTATATGTAATGAACGGTAAGATAACGTCTTTCAGAGGTACGTAATCCATTGGAGATCTTTGTTCACTGACTATACTCTCCCTTTGGTGTGTACGTTTACAATACTCCTTAAGAAGCATCGTTTCTCCGAATTTGACGCTGTCCATGGATAATGCGTTGATATTATACTCATCTTCCATGAATAACCGTACATCGATCTCTCCTTTCTTTTGTAACGTATTCAGCAACTGTTCAGTTGAATCTACGTCGTTGATGTTATACTCTATCATTTTGTCAATCTGGTTAAGTGGAAGAAATTCATTGAAATCTCCATCGTACTCTTGGACATTATGATAGAACATCGTTATTTGCATTTCTTTCAAACCTACACGTAATTTACTACTAAACAACATTGTTAGTAGATCCATAGATTCGAAATAGTTTGCGAACATCCATCGTCTAAATGCTTTAGTATCTCCGTCTTTGGACAATACAACTGTTTGAGACAGCTTGTAGATACTATCCGTACATCTCCATATAGAAGATTTGGATAATGGTTCTCGATACATGATAATATAGTTGATTACAACATCATCGTAGCGTTTATTGTTGTATCCACAAAAGAGATAATCTCTATTGAAGAACTCAACCAAACTATCAATATCAATTCTACGTTGCGAAATCTCGAACTTGTTATACTCTCCAGTTTCAGTGTTTTTGCAAGTGCAATGAAACACATTTGGAAACACCTCAATATCGTAGACGATAACTGGTTTGTTATGTATTACCATGGTTCTAAGACTCGTTTGGTTATAGAGGGCAGTTGGGAGTCGAACCCTTTCTCGAATCTCCGAGACCACTCTGCCCTGCAACTTAAACTATAGTGAGTTGCCAACTGCAGCCTACGTTCTGCGCCATTGCTTGAATCATCAGAGGCTTTGGCTTTACGATCTATACGTCTATAGCCGTTATGGGGCACGAACAATCATATTTATCAGTCCATGAAGGCTAAATACTTTAAAGTAAGCTTGCCACGACTTACTGCTTATATTCAAAGCACATATTTCAGCTGTTCGTGTTGTGTGGGCCATACAGGGCTTGAACCTGTGATCTTCTGGTATAATATGGTTATTTCCAGTGTGATTTAATACCACCACACTTTCTACTACAACAAGGGTTTGGACGTGTCGAGAGGTTTCTCTTATCAAATAAAAATTCTTCGCCACACACAGGACATACACACATAACCATTTCTTTATTTTATGGTCTTTTTGCCTGTTATATGTTCCGGAAATCACTTGAAGATTCTCAATTCTATCGTCCATTTTGTCACCATTAATATGGTCTACATGGTCGTTACTGTTTACTTCACAGTTATAATGACTAGTATATAAATACTTAGCGTAAGACATACTTGTCATAGTACCATCAGTCCTTCTTAATGTACAGATTCTTCTTGGTTCTTTGTTAGTAGCTAAATAAGCCGTGACATAACCGTTCTTTTTGTAGTAATCTGATATTTCTATAACCATAATTTTAAAAAATTTTAGTAGGGAGTGAATGGCTTGAACCTTCAACCTTAAGTGTATAACACTCTTGCGCTAACCTGTTGCGCCAACTCCCCAACTAATTATACCAGCTGCTTTAACCACTAAGCTAAAGGCCCGGGTCTCATACTATCTTCACAGACCGTATGAGAAATAAATGGAAAAAAACCACATGTTGTAACTAATGGAAAAACAAAATAACACGTAGCGGAAGAGGGACTCGAACCCTCACGCTCTTATAAGCACCGGGACTTAAATCCGATGTGTCTACCTATTTCACCATTCCGCCAATAATAAGCCACCCCTCAAAGGAGTGGCGAGCTTTAGCTTTTTCCATCTAAGGGGTTAGAGCCTCTTGTCGGATTCGAACCAACGACCCCGGGAGTACAAAGCCCGTGCTCTACCAACTGAGCTAAAGAGGCAAATACACCAACCGCTATTGGTGCTAAAACATAGCTGTTTCACAGCAACTATGTTTTTGTGGTATTATCAAATCATTGCAGAACCTTAATTTAAAGTAAAAAAACGCTAATAAAAAGACAATTAACCAAAGCGACTCCTACAGGACTCGAACCTGTGATCTTGACATTAACTATGCCTTGCTCTAACCTCTGAGCTACGGAGTCAAGATACTCGTATATTCACATACCTGAGTATTTTCGTCACACGCTTGTGACATTCATTAAAGAAATAATTCCAATAACTAAAAACTTAAAATCAATCAATATGCATTGTGCGAATGACAGGACTCGAACCTGCACGCTGTTTAGCATAACATCCTAAGTGTTACGTGTCTACCGTTCCACCACATTCGCAAAAGACCTATTCAACACCATTATAGTGCTAAATAGGTCTCACGTTAGGCAGCAATCTGATGGATCATGTCCATCGTCAATGTACGACCTAACGTCTGAGTTCGATTCTGTATGTACCCGCATACAACATTTTTGTTCATGGAATATGACAGGAGATCTTTTGCTCCTGTACGAACTAACGAGTTGTTTGCATAGTCGTCATTGTTTATACGACCGATATTGTTATGCGGATCACTGATCCAACTCACAATCTCATTCTTGTACGTGCCATCATAGTTCTTGACTCGTGCGATACACGGTACAGATGATTTGTCATACTTTTCTTTCACAAGATTACGTATGTAGTTACGTGCTTCACCCTCTCGCTTCTTCCATGCTGCTGTTAGCATCTCAGGGAAGAGGTCTTGTTTCAGCATCGTATCCGTAGGACGTGGGTGCTTACGCTCCCAACGCTCCATCTTATGTTTCTCAAGAAGTTTCGTATAATCACGATAATACTCATATCGCCAATAAATACGTTTGTTATCCAACAATCCTACGTCAGAGATATCACGATACTTGATGTCCCAACCATAGTCCTCAACCTTCTTAGTGTGCGGAAAACGCCTATAAACGGCCGTATGGATCGTTTTAATGGGCTGACGTCCACTTGTAAGGTACATGGGATAATCTGGCTTCTCAGGTACATCCCAGGGCTTGTACGGGGTTCCTGGAGTAGGTTTCATATTACACAGATCAATCGCCTTATCGATGATTGTATATATGTCCCTACTATTGTTAATAGTCATGAGGTTTATGCCATACATCATGCCCAACTCTTTCAAAGAGAATTTGTGCAGGTTGTTAACGAACGATTGACCTCTTTTGGTTTCCAAAAAACACATTATTTTCCACAACAATGCGCTTTTTGCATGACTAATCTTCCAAAACTTCTTAAACTGCTTGTCAATATTATATGTGTTCATTTTGATAATGTCTTTAGTGTGTGATACATTCGATTTAAGGCCTCATACAGGCCTTCTAAGCGCATCTAACACGTCTCATGGTTAGTTGTTAAGCCGTGCTGATTAAACGCTCTCTGTGAGCTTTTTCTGCATCGATCAGAATCCCCTCTGGGCAGTCCAAAACACTAAGCTCTATCTTGTTTTATGCCGCAAGAACGGCATCGAGACTGTTGTCAATTATCTCAATCTGCGTCTCGTCGTTATACTTGGCAATTGCACTTTTGCAAGATGCCACCATCAACTCAAGCTTGTTGATGATAGATGAAATCTTCTCGTGGGTAAACACCTCGTTATAACCGAGTGCCTTCTTACCCACCTGAGCCTTCAACTGAGGTGCAAGACAGCGTTTACGAATCTCATTAAGCTTCGTAATCTGCTCCTGACACTCCTGAAGACGGAAAATGTTATAGTAATGAGACTTCATAAACTCAGAACTACTAAAACTAAGCTTGTTGTTGTTAAGATTATTGAGCAAACCCTTAATTAGGATTCGATGCTCAATTTTCTGCGTAATCTGGTTATATAGCTCCAGAAGATTGTGTGTACGAAACTTCAGAGCGTTATTACGCAATGTGTTCTCGGCCTTGATAAAAGACCAATAGGTGGCAATCTCACTATCGAGACGCTTACGAGTACTGATAATATCATTGGCATTCAACTTCTTATTCTTCTTCATATTTGATATCTTTAAAGTAAAACATAGTTGAATTCGAGTGCCTCGTAAGTTACCTAGTTATCCCGCATGGGTTCGAACCATGAATGACAGAACCAAAATCTGTTGTGTTTCCATTTACACCACGGGACAATGTGAACTACGTAAGCTTGACTTGTAAGATACGCATTGATCTTACAAAGGCGTATGACTACAGCATACGGAGCGCAAACGCAGTTCTTTAGGGGTGATTGTTGTTGTTTGGAGTTAGCTCTTAGTTCATTGAACATACAAACTTTGCTCTTAAGATACGCATTGATCTTAAGACGGCATATGACTACGGCATATGGAACATAAGTTGTTCATAGAACATTTTGGCTTATAATGTAGGAAGTCTATTGGTTTAATGATACGATATGTTACGAGCTCACATAAAGGTATGTTACAGATACGCATTGATCTGCAACTACAGATGACTGTAGCATCTGGTTAGCCCAAGTTAATCGTCCACATGCCGTACCTTATATCCAGTAGGTTCCATGTAAAGTGTCACGAGAATGTCGCCTCGGGAGTCGTATACAGGAAGATCGGCTCCTCCAGTGAATTTTAGTTTGCTAAGGATGTCCTCAGCAGACTCACGCCGTAAGGGAGTCCCCTTAGACGCCATGGGGCTAGATTCGATTGCGAAGCGCAGCGTATCGAATAAACGATCCACCACGATATTCACATCTTTCGTAGCTATTAGCGCAGTAAGAATGTCTTTATTCAAACCACGCATGATTGTCTTTTGGGTATCGGAGCCCTCTGCACCAGCCATCTGGGCAATAGCCTCGTATACTCGCATACAGAACGTCTCAAATGAGATCTCCTTACTAAGATTGAACAGATTGTTCCACCACTCATAAGAAGTCTCACCGAGATAAATTGATCCGTCGTTTCGGATCCGTGTAAGCTTATAGGTCTTACCCTTCTTTACATCAGAATACACAGTCTCACTGATCTGAGGAGTGAGAAGCATCTCCTGAATATGAAGCTTACTGTTTTCGGTTATACAATTGGATGTCACACTCATAGTTACTCGACGCTAATGGATCCAACGATCGATGCGGATGTCACGGTCTTGCTACTGTCCCGTAACTCCTTCTTGTACTCCATGGCACGCTTGTTGTTGTTCTCGATCGTCTGAACGATGTTATTCTTAGCCTTGGTGAGCTGCTGAATGAGACTGTCGATTCGTGCCATCTCATTCTGGTTGTAGCGATTTACGATATCCACCACACCATCGGGATCGGCAAAGATAAGGTCCCGTCGCTGAGACTCAATAGCCTCGCCAATACTCTCCTCGGAAGCCTCCGTGAACGGTCGGTTACGATTGCCCACGGGGCATACTGCACTCATGTCCTCACCACGAGAGTTTTTGTCACCCTCGTTGATAAAGACGCACGGCGTGCCGTCACCTGCGTTCTTGAACTCGATACGATGAATATCGAAGCCCTGAATTGCGTACCGGTTGATGCCTCGATTGAGACACAACTCCTTGTTGCCCGTGTTACGAATCTGTGCGATGAGATTACCATACTCATCGTCAATTGCGTGCTTGTTAAGGCGGAAGAACCGTCCACCAAGCGTTCCACCAATGTTACTCAACTCCATACGATTACCCCGCAGAACTGCTGCGTCAATTTTTACTTTATTCTCCATGTTCGTATCCTCTTTGAGATCGTCAGTGATTGACCAACGATACGAATTATACAATGTTATTTATCTCTGAAATGGTTTATTTGTTTTAAGTCATACGTTCAAAGGATGCACACATGGTGTGCCGCTTTTATTTTCTATAGCCTACACCTTTATATTCCTTTAAGAAGCTCAATCAGTGTATTTGGGAATCCAACGGTAGGATTAGCTAAGCCCTTACTCTATAGTCACCGTCAGGAAAGCTTTGAATGATCCTTGACACTTCTGTGTATACGTATAACTCTTGAAGGTCTGGTTCAGGGACTCTTCTAGACCTCCAATAGTTTTTGTATTTATGATTCTTACTAACAACCAAATCGTTTCGACTAATGCTCATAGTATAAATACGTTGACAAAATTTCGATTCAATCTGGCTTAACCAACGAAAATTGAAAGATCGGATATATTTTGTGTTTCCATCCGAGTTGCTTGCATAAAAGGCTAAAAGCAACAAAAGCCTATTGTTTCCTCAAGATGATTATAGTAGAGACATAAATCATCCGTCTTACTCGAAAACCTACCCTGCTCTCTTCCAGTAGAGAGTACGCGAGGAGTGCGTTTCATTATCGAACATACTAAGCGTATCTACGGCTTTTTTGCCCTGACTTTGCTGTCAGTTCTTCTTTTTCATGAAATATTACTTGGGACTTCAACCCTATCGCTATTACTAATTATCACCCACTTCTTGCTTATCACAACATCCCGAGACAGGGGAGTGTGATTATGGCCGCGTTACTGAACCAAACCTGCATACGCTTTTGCACTGCGTCTCATGGGCTACGAAGCTGCCTACTAGGTTCACGATATATGTTCTATAGACTCGATACACGCATATTTGCTGTATGCGCTTTACCTATCTATTCGACATAGTGTATTCCATTAGTAACTTTCCGGGAGGTACAGGCAGTGTCTATCTTACAACGATAGCTTATCCATTCTCGTTCACATACTTACAACGTATGATATAGTGAGCGTTACTTCCATCCGGAGGACATACTGTTAAACATGTTAATTAACTCTATAAATGCGTCTACGACTGTCGGTTGATTTCGTGTCAAGGAGACTGATATGGTAAGTTAAAAGCATTCTGCTACGACTTGTAGGCGTTTATTCTACATTTTTACTGGCTCCAAACCATTCGTATCATAGTCTTAAAAAGTACCATATATACTTAACACTACTAAAACTTATTCGTATTAACAACTGACGGAGGTCCTTCCAACTTGGCATGTTGGTTTTCGAATCGATCAGTTCTTCTGTTTTTTATTTGCTACGTATCCTGTAGCCCAGGTTGACTATCCGGCGTCACCCTACTCGCTTTCGCTTGAATACAACATTACTTGCTAAAGGCTAGTTGTAAACTTAACATCAGACTTATGAACCCGGTCTCGTGTCGGGTAAGGCTTTCACTCCTACTACTCTCCTGCATCGAGAGTCTGGTCATTTTACTTTTATATACCGCATAAACGACCAAAGCCTGGCGGTCTCACTCTGTACTATTGCACCCCATCCCCGGTCTCCCATTCAACTGAGATCACTGGAATCGAACCAGTGGGACTTCCGTACGGCTATCCTAATGGTCACCCTATGAGTAGTACTCTCATAGTCTTCGTGAAATTCTTCGTTCCTCAATGCACGCTTTGGAGGCGTGTGACACTAAACTAAGCTATTGATACTTACATACAGGTTGGAATTGTATGCATGTCAATTCGTGTACGTTAATGCACAACTTAGTATCATTGTTGTACTTATCGATACGGTTCGTTTTGCTCTTCTTGAGACTTATGCGTCTTTTCATATACACACATCGCCAGACGGTTCTCATGTATGTACAGAGTAGGGCTGATACAACGCTGACCCTACTTACTATGAGTTTTTCACATTCATAGCATTTCATCCTACCTTTTGAGTTTCTCACCCTTTGAGGGGCTAACATATTCTCGGATCAAGTTTGTTGGTTGTCGTTTAACGGTTGATTATCCTCGACCGTGTCTAAAATTCATCGGATTCAGTGACAAGCTGTGGTCTTACCGATATAGTACCTATGCTAATGAGACATAACTAAAATGTACTGACCGAGGGAGACCTCGTCAATCCCTCGCTAAGCTTCTTACGTTTTTCGACCCTACACATGTCAGTTCTGATATGCGCATAGTACTGTCCGCCAGTACTGAGTCGAGGGAGAGCTTTGCACGATCCCGTGGTGTTGCTATGAACAGATAAGACTTGTTGCGAGTACGATACTTAATCTGTTTGCGTTTGGGTGCCACAACCGTCACGCTCATTGGTGTTGAACTTTGCTTTGATTCAACGTATACTGTATCACGTACAGTATCTCGCTGTTGAGTCAAGGCGTTAGTGCGCAAATGGTTTATGTCAAAACCAGGTGCACGTGGCTGACTTGCAGACACTGTCTGAGTTGGGCCACTGATCGTCAAGTTACTGCGCATACCCTTGATTCCTAAGAATAAGAATATTACACAGAACGACAAAACTGATATTTTACCCATAGCTTTGATAGCTTTTTTGTTTTTTACGAAAACAACTCTTTGAAAGCGACTGCCATCTTCGTTGCGCATGTACTTATTTTTTGCACGAAAGACCGAGCTTCTTCGCAGCCTTCTTCATCTTGCGCGACATCTTCGGAGTCATTTTTTTTTCTTCCTTAGATGGTTCCTCTGCAGGCGTCTCCTCAGTAGTCTCGTCAGACTCCTTGGAATCCTGTGAAGACTCGTCAGCCTTCTCAGGATTGTTTGCCTCAGAAGTCTCCTTAGACTCCTCAGAAGACTCGTCAGTCTTCTCAGTAGTCTCAGCAGGCTTCTCCTCCTCCTTCGGAGCTTCAATGAGCTCCTGGTCGAGGTTTGCGATGTTGAAGTTGCTAAGCGGACTCATCGGATCTCGGAAGAGATTCGTGATGATTCCAGCAAGTTGCTTTACGTTGTCCGCAAGGTTGGTATAACGCTTGCGGAGATCAGTGCCTGGATAGTAGCACTTAGCGATGATTCCGAACGCCTCTTGAGCGTGCTTGACAACGATTGCATTATCGCTCTTGAGGTTATCAAGAACGTTGTCAGCAAAGTCGCTGTTCGGGTTATCGAGCATTGAGATAACGTCCTCAATGGCCTTGATGTCAGCATTGACACTATCGATGGCCTCCTTGTTGCGCTCCTTGTCTGCGCTAAGGACCTCGATATTCTTCTTCTTCTCAGAGATACGCGCATTAGCTGCCCAATTGACAACTGCATAGCAGATGTCGGCAATCTCCTGATCGTAACATGTCGTCTTTCCGGTCACCTTGTTACGCACCGTATTACGCATAATACAGAATGCGGGAACAATACTATTGTGAGTCATCGTAAGACGCAGCAGATAACCACCAACACCCTTCAGAACGAAAGGACATGCGTTAGTGAAGTCTGCAATGTCGAGGATGATATCCTTGACAGTACGTGCATTGATGCGGTCCTTCTCGGCCTGATCATCCTTAGCTTGGATGAGAAGCCATGAACGATAGAAGTTCACAGCAGCCTTGATGTTGTTGTAGACAGCACCCTTGTTCGTAAGAAGATACTGGACGGTCTTAAAGACCTCAGTCTTGTTGTGAATCTTCGTGGGGTCGAACTCAATCTCTTCCTGCTGGAGCTTGTTCTCGGCCTTCATCTGGTCCTTCACGGTCTTAGGAATCTGAACATCCTTAGACGTGACGGTCGTAGTACCGTCAGATGAAGACGGCAAGGCGAGAATCTTGTCTGCCTTGATACCGAGCTCCTTAAGAGCACTTGCCATCTCAGGCAGCACTGCGGTACGCAGCTTTCCTGCGAACGGGGTCTTAGAGAATGTCATCTCATTGGCCCATGCTGCGGCAATGGCGATCATGTTGACATAATTCATGTTGTCAACAACACCCTGCGAAATGTCGAACTTCTGAATAAGATCAGGAGAGTTCTTGAAGTACTCGTGCGTCATCCTGATCAGATCCACCTGATGGTTAGGATCGAGGCCGTTTGCCTGCACATCAGTACTCGGCATGAGCGGCAAATCGAGCTGAGGTTGAACCATAGGAGTCTCCACCTTGGTATCAGCATTCTGCTCAGCATCCTGCTCGTTATCCACCTGGACATTCGTGTCCTTAACCTCACTCTCCTCCTGCTTAGTCTCAACTACGGGAGGTGTCACAACTTTGTTGTTCTTCTTGTTCTTCTTGCTCATTTTGATAATGATTTAAACTGTTAAACTTAATTTAATGAATGAACTTATCATCTATCCGCATGGAAGATTCTAGGTTCATGATGTGTCAAAGTACTTAAACACTAATCCTGGGTTTAAGAGATTGACGAAATTTCCCCTGACAGTAATGTCAGAGCTACTTGCAGCATGAGATACTGGAATGATGTCATAGTGATAAGATTGCTTCTGACTCATCGAAGGCTGCTCAAAGAGAGCAATGTACACTGGGGCAATGTCTGCAACAATGGCTGACTTCTGCACCCCAGCGTTCATCGACGTGAAAGCTTTCTTTTCAACATCATCAGTCTTCTTAACCTTCTCACACGAAGAGAAGATAGCTGCACCAATGGCACCAATACCAAAACAGGTAATGAGCAGCCAAAAAAGCTTTGCTGAACGCTTTGATCGACCAATGGCGAAAGCGAGAAGCACAGCTACGATGCAATAAATAAGTAGACTCATTTTGTTAATGTTTAAAAAGTTTACGTAATTCCTTACGTGTCCTAAATAGGACTGATTTTACAGTACCTAGGGGCACGAATAAGGCTTTTGAAATCTCATCAACTGTGTAACTATTACAATAATATAGCTCGTTTATACGACCTTGAGGATGTGGTAGGGTTTTGAAGTAGTCCACAGATTCCTGATAAATCAACCGATTGATCAGATCGGTTTCATTAACTTCTTTCTGTTTCGGTACAACCCAGTCCTTTTCAACATCTTCTGTAAATCGGTGTTTCGAACGTAATCGTAAATAATCCACAGCAACTCGATTTGAGATAACTCTCAACCATCCACCAAATGATTTATATTCAGTGAAGCTTGGGAGTTTCTGGTAGACCTTAAGAAATACAACATTTGTTAAATCACGTGCCTCGTCCATGTCTTTTACATATTCGTAAAGCACATGATCTACAAAATGTTTATATCTCTTGAATAGAGCAGTGAAGGAATGCGGTTTTCCTTCTTTCGCGTTCTTAACCAGAGTTATTTCTTCTGGAGTAATGTCTGGTAAGTTCATACACAATCTGCACTTTTGTGTGCATTGTAAACAGGAGGGCCTCAATCTGCCTACTCCCTCCTGTCTTCAGGGTTAGAATGGAAGTTCTTCATTCTCTATTCTGTAGAATTCATTCCATATGTTTCTAGTCATGTTTGTATGAATTAAGAGCTTTTCTTCTTTAGTTAAATCAAGCTTATTCAGCTTAGATGTTGCTATACGAAGTAATACTCCTATTGTGAGATAGCTGGCTCTTCCAAGTTCACACAGGATATTCCCGAGTATCCATTGGTTGAAGTCCCACATCTCTGCAAACATATGATTAGTAATAAAGGTTGGTGGATACGGTCCGAACGTCTCATATCGATTTATCGCCACTAAGTGAGAATGTTTCTTTACAAATGGCAAGAGTAGTTCGTAACGATCTCGTAATGAGTTGTTCTTATCCTTGATAGTAAAGATATGATCTATTAACATAGAGCTTGCCTATCAAATCCGTTTATTAAATCACAGATGGTATCCACCGAAACCTTAAATTCTTGTACAAGAGCTCGAATAATCTTGGTACTAGACACTCCCTGCTGAGTGAGCAAGTAGTACTGTTCCTTGATATCGGTCTCCCTATCCATTGGGAGTTCGAGCTTTCCTGTTGTATGAAATTCGTTCTTTGCAAAAACAGAATAGTTCATGCCACGCATAGGTGTAAAGGTCCACATCTCAGGGAACAGCTCAATATTAGCCAGTATCTCTTTCGATGCTTCTCTTAGTTTGCGCTTCTTGAGGAAATACCCCAAGTCAAAACCTCCGTCTAATTGTAACGTAGGAAACAGACCTTTCACCACGATTATGATGAGGTCCGTGTCGCGTTGACACATATATGTGCCTGCGCTCAATGGGAATTGATTACGTACCATGTTTTATGTGCTTTAGAATTATTTTTACTACATATTGAGTTAACTTGTATTTCGATTCCAGCTCTTCGATAGTGTCTTTTTCTGATTTGTATAGCACATTATGATTTATATCATATATGTTTTTGAAAACAGGATACATTCTTTGTAGATATTGTACCCATTTATCAGCTATTTTGAATCTTTCGAAGACATCTTTATCTAAGTCTGGAAAATTAATACTTGTCCAAAACGTATGGAAAAACATTCTTTTCGGCATGTTGTGAATACTGTATCCGTGTTGTTTAAGTATGTTTGCATGTTTCCATGACCATACTCTCACATCTTCAGCAGTCACAGCCTGTTTTAAACCAAGAGCTTGCTTTACAGCAAGACTTCTTTGTTCTACAGGTACATGTTTTACAAACTTGTTATATATGTGCTCAATATAATTATTTTTACACTTACAAATTTGTAAAGCAATATCAACATGTACAGGTAATCTGTCACGTATCATTCCTCGGAAACCTTTTGATGAGTGTTTCATATTGATTCTATTTTAGTTGGGCGTGGGGGATCGAACCCCATACAGTCCTATTACTCGCCCATGACACTTTGGTAGTCGAACCTGATTAGCACTTACGCTACGTGAGTGTAATCTACGATATTATAATCGCCAGTTGATGTTTAATGCGCAGTTAACGGATTTACTTCCTCATACAATCAAAACCAGTTAGGCCCATAAAATGAGTAACTATTCTCACGAACCGTTACTCTACGATAATAAACAATTAAAAAACATTAAAAAACTTATGGAATTCGTGGACCTAGTGGGATTCGAACCCACGTCTTGTATGATTAACTCATCCCCACACATAGTTCCATAGAGAATGGCCAAACTCCCTATGGATGCAGCACGCTACGAAATACTGCGATAGTTAGAGATTCCAAAACTGATTCAAGATTCTGTTTGGGCTAACTATATTCTTTTTGATAAAACACACTTCAAGACGGGACCTACACGCATGTATAGGGGCCTTAAAGACTTATAGTTCTTGCATGTTCGATCATTTGATACGACAGTAGTTTATCCACCCCTGTTAGAGTGTTTTCGTCCCACATTGGCTCATGGCTCTGTGTGATAAGTCAATTCTTATGCTTTTAAAATCATTTCTACGGCTTCAAACAATCATGATCCATCTGTGGTCATATTGAGTGATACATCGAGTTATTAATATTTCAAAAGCGCTCATGGCTCTTAGGCTCTTGAGTTGGACTTTGTAGTTCTATTTACAGATACTATCTGATGATAGATTACCACTTGTAGTACTCGCCAAATGCTAGGCGCACCTTGTTCATCTCCTTGTCGAACTGATCATCGCATTTGCGACGAAGCTCGTAGATGTCGTCGTTGATCTTGCCCTCCCAGACATCGTAGTCGGTGATGTCGATACACGGCTCGAACTTGTCGCCAAGCTTGACCTTCTTGTCCTCAAGCTTGTTGTCCTTGCCAGGCATCTTGAGAGTCATCTCATCACCCTTGACCTTGTGATGATCGAGGAACTCACGTGTGACCTCGAAGCCCATCAAGAACTTCACGAAGTCTGAACGACGGACCAACTCCTCCTTGGTGATCTCCATCTCGCGCTTACGACGACGAACATCGATGAGAGTCTTTGCCTCCTTGAATGAGGCGCGCGAGAAGCGCACCTTCTTCATCTCCTTGATGCGCTCGTCCTGCTCGTTCTTGAGCTCTTCCTGGATCTTCGTGGCCATCTCAGAGCTACCGAGATTCTTGGCGTTGATCACGTCCATCACGTTGTCGCTGGTCATTACTACCGGGGTTGTTGCCTTTGCAGGCTTTACATTGTTCTTGTTTGCCATTTTTGATAAATGTTTAAAAGTTATTAATACACATATTTGTCTAAATCTTCATCAAACACTGTGCTATGTTTGAAGGATCTGTTGTACGGCGTCATTTGCTTATGACGTTTTGCCTTTACAGGCTGACTATCTTTACGATAGTCCTTGTACGATCTACTCATACTAACGAAGCTGGTATATCTTTGCCAGATCACGGATGATGTTGATAACCTCTTTCGTGATGTTGTACTTCTCACGAAGTTCAAGAGGTATCTTGACGAACACGTTGTCTCTGCTGAGCACCACGAATGCGTTTCGCAATGCTCTCGACACGTCAGTGTTACTGTTCAAGTGCTTCACCAGTGCTGCGTTAAACGCAAGTGTGATCACAGCAGGATTGCCACTTTCGAGTTTGCTCTCAAAAATCGTACCAATGGCCTTTGCGGCAGCGGCTTCGGGCGTTATCGCCACTTCAGGCTGCTCAAATCGATCATTAGACTCAACAGTATGCTTGACAACAATCTTCGTGATGTCATCTGCGTTGAGGACAGATATGTTTGGATAGTTTACCAATCCGTCAGCACAAAGATCGACGAATGCTTTGACAATCTTACGCTGATCTTCAATACTCGGCATCTTGCCATTGTACTCCACAACGACAATATACTTTGCCGGTTTGCGGAGTAGCTCTACTCTTTTACTCATAGCGAGAAGTGTTTATAAGTTGGACTTTGACACCATCAATGATAGTGTCTTTTGTATCACATACTATAGAATCTGCCATGTGTTTCCCTCGCAAGGCGGAATAAACATCCTTATGATCGAGGAACTCTCGTACAATATCCTTTTTAGTGAATGATTCGCTCTTTGACGAAACAACAGTTGCAACATTGTATAAGTCTTCAGGCGACATTGCCTTGAAGATGATACTGTCGCAATAATTGCTGTCGGTCTCGTCATTGACCCAATTCAAGAAGTCCGTTACTCTGGACCACTGTTCAGCCGGTTTTGAAACCACAGTTGTGGTATCAACCGGTGTTACGTCGGGCTTATGCTCGCATGATGACGTTGACAACGCCATACTTACGACCACAGCCCACACTACCGCTACAACGAGCGATGCTTTGATGAAATGTTTCATTTTGATAATGAATTAAATTAAACATATATGTTCGTTCACTCTGTATTTATAGAGGCTTGTGACTCTCATCTTTCGATGGCTACATTAAACGAAATCCCCCATAGAGTGGGAAAGCTCTATAGGGGATAATGTTAATCAGTTAAAAACTGAGTTGGTTTAAGACGTAGATCTCCAAACGTATTTGTTAGTTCTTTAAGTCTATTCTTTGTTACTTTACGTACATACAGTCTGTATTTGGGTTGTCCAGCCACAATGACCCTTTTATACGCATGTACTTCAAGAAGTTCTGACCTGTCATGATTGTATGGAACTAGTAGTTTCAACAACATGGTTTTATCTTCTACGAAGTCTTTTTGTAACCACTCACGCATACTTTTCACAGGATTTACATGAATCTCAATCTCTTGAGATCCAATATGCTCAGCAATGGCTTTTTTTGCTGCTGCACATGTGATCAGACTTACGTTTAAATAATGTACTCGCATATTATTGTACCGTGTATAAATGTCCGTTAACTTTTGAACCTGTTTTCTCTGTATATTCCTCAATCTGCTTTTTCAACAACACAGCTTGTACAACTGTTAGTTTACTTGCGATTAGGATAGAGCTACCACCTATTCGTAAGAATAGTTTTGATGTTGGGTTGCCCTGCTTGTCCGTCTTAGCTATTTTCATTGCATTTGACTCATTATTGTGTCTATTTCTTTGTTTGCCTCTACGCAATCACACATGATACCTTGTAATAATAACATTAACTGTTCAATATCACTCGATATGTTAGTAATCTCCTCAACTGAAAGTTCTTTATCAGGCAATGGAATCTCAAGATGAAATTTAGTGTCTGTTATCCAGAAACGAGCACCTTCACGTTTCATGAGCATCTCCATGAAGTAGGAAAGACTTTCTTTTCTGTATGCGTCGCTAATCATATTCAGACTGTGTATTGTTTTACAGTGCAGTTTATTCTTATGGATAACGGTTTCTGGATTGTAGTTTATAGAACTCTCATACAGTTCTTGATCTTTTTCATCACTCATGATACTTGGTTTTATTATAATCATTTATGATGTTGCTTATGCGATTGAATTTCGCATACACATCGATTAACAACTTAGCCAGCGTAGTACACATCTCCTTGTCATTGATCACATGCTGCATTTTCTGACGCGTGTGATAACTTACTTCAATGACAATTTGATTGTTGTCTGCACTCTTAATCTCGATGTTCGTGTTTTTTACGAATACATCGTTGATTGCGCCGATCACAGGTCTCAGCAAACCTGGATCTTTGATGTCTTTGTCTCTTGTGACATTGACCATCTTCTTCAAATCGACAAGCGTCTCGTTCATCGCACGACCCTCCCTGATTCTGCTACGAGGCACAGATTCTGTCCTCTGTAGATGTTCATTACTATGACAATATCCTCCTTGTCAAAAGGAGTTTTGTCAAGACCAGCTTCTACGATGAAGCCTTCATTCACACCACAGATGTTGTCATTCTTGTCTGCGATGAATGACACATCTATCTCATCACCAAAGGGAGTTTCGTAACGTAACAGGGGTGCAATAAAACCATTGACCTCTATGGCACCAAACTTATGGCCAAAGAACTCACGTAGTTGGTGCTTGTTCATCACACCATGATTTCCGTTACGATGACGTGCAACTTTACGATTACGCTTGTTGCTCTTACGACGCTTGCTATACGTCTTCTTTTTGTTTTCGATTTCCATGTTTTATTGATTAAAACTTGTTAGTATGAAGTGGCTGGGGTTATTCCACAAGATTTCGATATCTTGTTGAGAGCATTGCAATACTTATTGTATGCGACACTTTTTCTACGTTTCATCTCATCAGGTCCGTTATAGTACGGATCGAAGTTGTCGTAGAATTGGGACTCGCTGAGCAGATTCTCCGTTGCTGCTACATACTGTTTGTATGCATCAAGAGTGTCTTTGTACTGACTCTTGTAGTAACGGCTCATCTCTGCGATCTCCCGGTTCATGTCACCAGTCATGTTCATCTGTCCAGCAGAACAGCCAATAAATACACTGATTATGGCTGGTAC
>ULRD01006631.1_pt1 | contig 38525 bp, 36 predicted proteins | sample 1955181 | NCBI WGS metagenome assembly ULRD01 (sample SAMEA4835675, study PRJEB28245) | human gut metagenome | biome: gut microbiome; material: fecal sample | place: Denmark | collected 2008
ACTGAATGAACGGTATCAGACGGAGTGCCGTATGCCGTACAATCAGGTTTCCCCGAAGCAGAAAAACGGTGATGACCGTGAGCGATAACCAAAAGAAATATGACTGTACGACCTGTCCTTATCCCCGATATAAGGACGGGTCAATTATTTTCTGCGATGTCTGTATCCGTAAGATTTTAGATGAGCAGAAAGCGAAAAAAGAACGAAAGGAGCAGCCGAATGAGTGAAGAAAAAAGAATGCTCGGTAATTATGAAGTGACCCAGAGCATCTATGTTGGGGATAAAGAGGTTGTGCTTGCCGTGGATAAAAAGGAACAGTATCCCTTTTTAGTCTGCTACTGCGACTACCACAATCCGCTGTCAGCAGCGTGGGCAACTGAGGGCGTTGCTTCCGATGATTATCTGGAAGCAATGGAGATTTTCACGGAACGGGTACAATCTCAGATTGACCGCACCAGAGCCGAGCTGTCAAAGTTTCCTTTTGATAAAGCCGTGTTCACAAAGGAGCATTGTATTCCTGACGACCATAAAAGCAATATCGTCGGCAAGGTTGTCGTTCTCAATGCCGAGACGAAGCGGTATGAATATCAGCACCCTGCCTATCAGCTTATCTTGACAGAGGGCGGCAGCGGTGCAACAGGCGGCAGAGGTCAGGCGGTGTTTGGCACTTGCCTTGCCACGGGAGAAAGAGCCAGATGGGAAAGGTACGATGTGCTTGGGGAAATCAAGCCCGAATGTATGCCCGATTGGGCAAAAGAAGCCCTTGCCAAAGTCAAGGAGCAGCAAAAAACTGAAAAGGCGAAAAAGCCGAACAGTCGGGAGGAACGCTGATATGGAGATACGGGCTTTAACCCCTGCCGAACTGAAATACACTTATGCTCAGAGTATGCAGCTTCAAGGGCAGACAGGTAATATCGGACATCTGCGTGGCGATTTTGCTTCCTCTGGGTACGGATTTTATACCACTTGGTTTGACACCAGACCCCAATGGAAAACGGACGAGTTTAAGGCAGGGCTTGACGAGGTTATCAATTCGCTCCGTGAGGATAAAGGGCTGTTGCACAACCGCTATGATATGGGTGCGTTTGCAAGGCGTTTCCACGAAAGTTCTTTTATGGGGAGCTACTGTACCGAGTATGGCTTCCGTATGGATACGGAGAAACACGCTTTTCTGTTCCGATGCAATCCTACAAAGGGCGATTACAACTTTTACTGCTTCTGCTATGTAAAGGAATGGCTTGACCGCCATATTTCCAAAGCGGAACAGGGCATCCGATTTATTGACCCGAACTACAAAGAGCTGTTCCGTATTCCTGATGGCGGCAAAATCATCATCACAACATCGTGGGGCGAAAAATCGGAACATTCCTGCCGCTTTATTGATGAGTACCACACGGAGGTCGGAAACTACCTTTACCATATCTGCGAGTTTGCAGAGCGTATGGCGAAAAACGGGGCAACCTATGAGCCGAAGCCCGCAGAGCCGCAGGCTGCGGTCAAAGCTCCGAAGCACAAGGATTTAGAACGATAGGAGGACTGACAAATGGCAGTAAACCAGAAAGCAGTCAAGGTCTTAAACAAGATTTTGGACGCAGGATTTACCGATGAAAAAGCTATTGCCGCTATGACAATGGACGATATTCTTGCTATGCAGGGCATTACAGTTGCGGATATTTCCCTTATCAATGACCTGCAAAAGAGTATCAAGGCAAACAAGGTCATTTCCTTTCTTGGCGGTGATGCCAATGAATGACCCAAAATAAATCTATAAGGAGGTGGAAACACAATGGCTGCGAAGTATCAGCTAATCACAGAGCTGTATCGGCGTACAGGCATTGCGGTTGCGAAAAATCCGCAGGCGTGGCAGAACTTTTTAGCTGCCGCCTGCCGCAACTATAAATGCCGCTTTGACGAACAGCTCTTAATCTATGCCCAACGCCCTGATGCCGTTGCCGTGGCACAGCTTGAAACTTGGAACAAACAGTTTCGGCGGTGGGTCAATAAGGACAGCAAAGGTATAGCGGTCTTTGACCCGAAAGGTCGCAGGAACACGCTGAAATATTACTTTGATGTGTCAGATACGCACGAAGGGTATTATGGCAGCCGCCCCGTTCCGATATGGCAGATGAATGAGCGATACGAGCAGGCTGTTATGGAAAGGCTCTCGGACAGGTTTGGAGAGATGGAAGGCTCTGACCTTGCTTCTGTCTTAATGGAAACGGCAAAGAACGCTGTCGAGGATAATTTACAGGACTATCTTTCACAGCTAAAAGACTGCACAAAGGACAGCTTCTTGGAAGAACTGGACGATTATAATGTAGAAGTTATCTATAAGCGGCTGGCAGCAAACAGCGTTGCTTTTATGCTGATCAGCCGCTGCGGTCTGGACACGGACGGTTTTTTTGACCGTGAGGATTTTCAGGAGATTGTCAATTTCAACACCCCTGCCACTATTAACGCCCTCGGTATTGCAACAAGCGATATTGCGGAAATGACACTCAGGGAAATCTCCCTGACTATCCGAGATGTGCAAATGGCAGAGAAAACCCAAAATCGCACCTTTGCACAGAAACCGCAGGCTCGGTATGATATAGGCAGAGAACAACCCGAAAGGAGCAAATACAATGAACGAAATCACTTACACCAGACAGGGCGATTATCTTATTCCCGACCTGACATTAGCGACAGAGCCAGAGCTTCCGCTTGGCAGATACGCTTTGATGCACAGGGATTATCTGGAGCAGCACAAGAGAGTGACCTACCTCAACCTGCTGACAACGGGCAGGCTGAACGAACATCTGCACCAGACAGAACAGACGGCACTACAACGGTTGGAGCTTCTGACGAAGCAGCTACAAGCCGAACAGGGCGTGACCGAGGAACTGAAAGCGAAAGCCCCGATGCAGTGGGTCGGACTGATGAACAATATTCGCAGTCAGGCGGAGGAAGTGATACTGACCGAGCTGATTTACAATTAGACAGGTCATACCCCGCCGAGGAAAGCATCGCCAATGAAACAGAGGTCAGGGCTAATCTCCCTACCGTAGAGGAACAGATTGAAATGATAGCTGAAGCAGAGGACGAAAAATCCTCTGCTTTTGCTATTTCTCAGGAGAATATTGACTCTGTTCTTTTATTAGGAAGCGGTTTTCAAAACGGCAAGTACCGCATTTACCGTCAATTCCAGAAACAAGAGGACAACAAAAATAATATCGCTTTTCTCAAAAATGAGTATGGTATCGGCGGCGGTACGCACTACTTCCCAGACGGAACGCAAGGCGGTCAGTCCCACGATGGCAAAGGTATCCACATTGAAAAGCATGGCTCATACACCAATCCAGACCTTATCCTCTCTTGGAGTAAGATGGAAAAGCGGCTGCGTGAGCTGATAAAGAATAACCGCTATCTGAATGAAAAAGAGAAAGACCACTATCCCGAATATCTAAAGAGCGTGGAAGCTCCGCAGTATGAAATCGACACGCAGGAGAAAGTGAACAGGCAGAGATTTATTGATGCCCACCGTGACCTGCCCCCTGCTGATAAACGGGATACGCTCTCTTTGCGGCTGTCCGATTTTATCCGTGACTTGGACGGTTACGAAAAAAGTCTGCTTGAAAATGTAAACAGAAACGACCTTGCCGATGTGACCACTGAGCAGATGGAACAGCATTTATCTGACCCTGCCACCGTTCAGCAGCTCATTGACTTTCTTGCTCTGGTACAGGGTAAGACTTCTGATGTTTACAGCCGCAGCAATGCGTGGCGTTTTTCGCAGGAGCTTCTGGAGCTATATCCGCTTCGCTATCTCTACCATGAGGACGATGTGGTATATATCGGTGCGGATAAATACGAGATTGTGGCATTCGATGAAAATGCCGTTTCTCTGCGTAATCCAGAGTTTCCCCTGTTCGGCAAGGAACTTAGTCGGGCAGACTTTGAGGAAAAGCTAAAGGAAAACCCTGCCAACGACCACTTAAAGGTCGTTGTGACCGAGAAACAGAAAACGGAAATACCGCCTGAACAAAAGCCAGACGGCATCCAGTTTTCTATCGGATTTTCGGAACACCCTGCCTTTTATGACAGGCAGTTTAATGACCGCTACACCGATTTGAGCTTTGCCCTTGGTAATTATCTGCTCGGCGTTCTGGACGAAAAGCAGCACCGTGAGCGTGAGGGCGATGATAATGTCGGTTGGTATCACAAGACTGATTTTGATATAACTGTTACTATTGGCGGCGAGGACTTCCACTATGATGGACGGTTTGATATTGGCGACGGCGAGGGCGATTTAATTGCCCATATCAAGAACTTTTATGAATATTCCCTTTCCCCAGACTGCCCGTTTATCCCAGAGTGGAAAAGGCAGGGCGAGGACTATTACCGTGAGAAGATGGAAAGTCTGCGTTGGGGGCGTGATGTGTTTATCCCGTATCTGGAGCAGCACAAAGACCTGACCCCAGAGGACAGAAAGCTCTTTGACGAGATAATGTCCTTTGAAAAGGAATGGTTTGTCCTTGCCGAGGAAAAACCGTCTGCGGTTGATGAAATGATTGCTTATGCAGAAAGGGCAGCCGCAGAAAGTGAAACCGAGCTGCCAGAAGAACGCTTTGAGGTCGTTATGACTTCCGATGCGTTCCCAGACCCCGAAGATGCTTATGCTATCTGGGATAATATCCGAGAGGAATACTATGCTGACAGCTACGGCAAGATACTGACCTATCCTACTGAGGAAGAAGCCGAAACTGGACTTACGGCAGTCAGAAAAGAGGTTGCCGACAAGGAAGCCGAGGAATGGCTTTATGTGGAACGGGCAAAGCATGGCTTAGAGCCTGCCGAGCAGGATAATTCTGACCTTATCGGTAAAGAAATCGTTATAGACAACCGCCGCTATCTCATTGAAAGCGTTGGGAAAGTCAGCGGCGATGTGTCAATGCGTGACATCACTTTTAAGGACAGCGTAGGTTTCCCTATCAACCGTGTGGAGAAAATCGGCTATATCCGAAGTCTTTTGGAGCAGGAACAGCCAGAGCTACCGCCCGAAGAAAAAGCTGAGAGGTCTGCCGTTCCCTCTGCTTTACGACACAACTACCACATTACCGAGGATACTTTAGGCGTTGGCGGTGCAAAAGAAAAGTTCCGAAACAATATGGCGGCAATCAACCTTTTGCACGAATTGGAGCTTGAAAACCGCCTTGCCACGCCCGAAGAACAGGAAACCCTTTCAAAATATGTTGGTTGGGGCGGTCTGTCAATGGCTTTTGACGAGAATAACGCAGCGTGGGCAAACGAGTTTCAGGAGCTTTACGCAAGCCTGTCGCCAGAGGAATACCGTGCGGCGATGGAGTCCACCCTGACAGCGTTTTATACGCCGCCCGTTGTGATTAAGGGAATGTATGAAGCCATTGCCCGTCTGGGATTTTCTGAGGGCAGCATTTTAGAGCCGTCTTGCGGTACAGGAAATTTCTTTGGTCTGCTTCCCGACAGTATGGCAGGCAGCAAGCTCCACGGCGTGGAAATTGACGAACTCACAGGCAGGATTGCAAAGCAACTCTATCAGAAAGCGAACATCGCCGTACAGGGCTTTGAGGAAACGAAGCTGCCAGACGACCACTTTGATGTGGTTATCGGCAATGTGCCGTTTGGAGATTTTAAGGTAAATGACAGCCGTTACAACGCCCAGAAGTTTCTCATTCACGACTATTTCTTTGCAAAGGCTCTGGATAAGGTACGCACAGGCGGCGTGGTGGCGTTCATTACCTCAAAGGGTACAATGGACAAAGCAAGCCCAGAGGTGCGGAAGTATATCGCCCAGAGAGCCGAGCTACTCGGAGCAATCAGGCTTCCCGATAACACTTTCCGAGCAAACGCAGGCACGGAGGTCACAAGTGATATTCTCTTTTTGCAGAAGCGTGACCGCATTACGGATATAGAGCCTGACTGGGTACACTTCGACATCGATGAGAACGGCATCACAATGAACAGCTATTTTGTGCAGCACCCAGAGATGATTTTGGGTGAGATGAAAATGGAAAGCACCCGCTTTGGAATGGATAGTGCCTGCAAAGCATATCAGGATATTCCTTTGTCAGAACTGTTGCACAACGCTGTCCAGAACATTCAGGGAGAAATCCCAGAGTATGTGGGTGAGATTGACGAAATCTCCGATGAGCAGGACGAGGTTATCCCTGCTGACCCGAATGTGCGGAACTTCTCCTATACTCTGGTAAACGGTCAGATTTACTTCCGAGAGAATGACCGCATGACCCCCGCCACGCTGTCCATGACGGCGGCAAACCGTATCAAAGGGCTAATCGAAATCCGTGACTGCGTGAGAAAGCTCATTGAGTATCAGACCGAGGACTACCCAGAGGAAATGATACAGACCGAGCAGGAAAACCTAAACCGCCTGTATGATGCTTTTGCCAAAAAGTACGGGCTTATCAACAGCCGAGGAAATTATCTTGCCTTTGCTTCAGACGAGAGCTACTTCCTTTTATGTTCTTTGGAGGTGCTTGACGATGAGGGCAACTTCAAGCGAAAAGCGGATATGTTTACGAAACGGACGATAAAGCGCCACCGTGAAATCACTTCCGTGGAAACGGCGAGCGAAGCTCTTGCCCTGTCTATCGGGGAGAAAGCCCATGTTGATTTACCCTTTATGGAACAGCTCACGGGTAAGACGCAGGAAGAATTGATTGCCGATTTACAGGGCGTTATCTTCCGTATCCCTGCCGCCGAGCCTGCAAGGTATGTGACCGCCGATGAGTATTTATCAGGGAATGTACGGGCGAAGCTCGTAACCGCCGAAGCCGCAGCAAAGAATGACCCAGAGCTTGCGGTCAATGTGGAAGCCTTAAAGCAGGTCATACCGAAAGACCTGTCTGTGGCTGAAATCTCTGTCCGTCTGGGTACGACTTGGATACCGCAGGAGGATATTCAGCGTTTTGTTGTAGAGCTTCTAACCCCGTCAAGCTATGCAATGGGCAGGCTAAAGGTACGCTACACCCCGATGAACGGCGACTGGTTTATTGAGAACAAAAGCTCCGATATTGGAAATGTAAAGGCGGACAGCACCTATGGTACAAAGAGGGCTTCCGCCTATCGCATTATTGAGGACACCTTAAACCTGCGAGATACCCGTATCTTTGATTATGTGTATGACGAGCACGGCAACAAAAAAACGGTGTTCAACGCAAAGGAAACCACGGCGGCACAGGCAAAGCAGGAAGTTATCAAGCAGGCGTTTCAGGATTGGATATGGAAAGACCCAGAACGGCGAAACCGCCTTGTGAGGTACTACAACGATACCTTTAATTCAGTACGCCCCCGTGAGTATGACGGCAGCCATATCACTTTTGGCGGTATCAGCCCAGAGATTACCCTAAGACCCCATCAGGTCAACGCTATCGCCCATATCCTTTACGGCGGGAATACGCTCCTTGCCCACAAGGTAGGAGCAGGCAAAACCTTTGAAATGGTCGCCGCCGCACAGGAAAGCAAGCGGCTCGGACTATGTAATAAAGCAATGTTCGTTGTGCCAAATCATCTGGTCGGTCAGTGGGCTTCTGAGTACCTGCGGCTCTATCCGAGTGCCAATATCCTTGTGACAAGGAAGCAGGATTTTGAAACGGGAAACCGCAAAAAGTTCTGTTCCCGTATTGCCACAGGCGATTATGATGCGGTCATTATCGGGCATAGCCAGTTCGAAAAAATCCCGATGAGCATTGAACGCCAGAGGGAACAGCTTCAAAGGCAACTCGACGATATTGAGCGTGGCATTGACGATGTGCAGGCAAGCAAGGGCGAACAGTTCACGGTCAAGCAGCTTATGAAAACCCGAAAAGGGATTAAAGCGAAGCTCGACAAGCTCAATGATACCAAGCGTAAGGATACGGTCATTGACTTTGAACAGCTCGGCGTAGACCGCCTGTTCATTGACGAGAGCCATTTTTACAAGAATTTGTACCTCTATACCAAGATGCGGAATGTGGGCGGAATTGCTCAGACCGAAGCCCAGAAGTCAAGCGACCTATTTATGAAATGCCGCTATCTGGACGAAATCACGGGAAACCGTGGCACGATATTCGCAACGGGTACGCCTGTCAGTAACTCAATGGTGGAGCTTTACTCTGTCCAGAGGTACTTGCAGTATGACACGCTGATGCAGAACGGCTTACAGCATTTTGACAGTTGGGCTTCCACCTTTGGCGAAACGGTCACAGCTCTGGAGCTTGCACCTGAAGGCACGAATTACCGAGCCAAGACCCGCTTTGCCAAGTTTTTCAATCTCCCAGAGCTGATGCTGATGTTCCGTGAGGTGGCAGATATACAGACCGCCGATATGCTAAAGCTCCCCGTACCAAAGGTCAATTACCACAATGTAAAGACCAAGCCGAGCGAGATACAGACCGAAATGGTGGCTTCCCTTGCCAAGCGAGCCGAGAAAGTCAGGGCAAGGCTTGTTGAGCCGAACATCGACAATATGCTCAAAATCACGAATGACGGGCGTAAACTTGCTCTTGACCAGAGAATGATTGACCCGATGCTGCCCGATGACCCAGACAGTAAGGTCAACGCCTGTATCGACAATGTGTACCGTATCTGGGAGGAACACGCCGACACAAGGGCAACGCAGCTCATATTTTGCGACTTGTCTACCCCGAAGAATGACGGCACATTTAATGTCTATGATGATATTCGGGAAAAGCTCATCGCCCGTGGCATTCCTGCCGAGCAGATACGGTTTATCCACGAAGCCACCACCGATGCACAGAAAAAAGAGTTGTTCGGCAAGATTAGAAGCGGCGAAGTGCGTGTATTGTTAGGCTCTACCCCGAAAATGGGAGCAGGCACGAATGTCCAAGACAGGCTTATCGCCATTCACAATCTCGACTGTCCGTGGCGACCCTCTGATTTGGAACAGCGGCAAGGGCGTATTGAACGGCAAGGAAATATGTTTCCAGAGGTTGAGGTTTACCGCTATGTGACAGAGCAGACCTTTGATGCCTACCTCTATCAGTTGGTGGAGAGCAAGCAGAAATTTATCTCCCAGATAATGACGAGTAAAAGCCCTGTCCGTTCTGCCGAAGATGTGGACGAGGTTGCTTTGTCCTTTGCGGAGGTCAAAATGCTTGCCACAGGCGATGAGCGTTTTAAGGAAAAAATGGATTTGGATATTCAGGTTTCCAAGCTTAAAGTGCTGAAACAAAGCTACCTTTCCGAGCATTATGACCTTGAGGACAGGATACTCAAGCACTATCCGCAGACCATTAAGGAGTATGAGCAGCGTATTGTCTGCTATGAAGCCGATACCGTTCTTGCCGAGCAGAACAAGCCGCAGGGCGAGGAAAAGTTCTGTCCTATGACCCTGCGGGGGATTAAGTACACCGAAAAGGCAGCCGCAGGCGAAATGTTAATCGCTATCTGTAAGGAATATCCGCTGTCTGCACCCACCGAAATCGGCAGTTACCGTGGCTTCAAAATGGAAGTTTTTTATGATACGGTCAATGCTCACTACTGTCTAAATCTTTGCGGAAAGGCAAAGTACAAGGTAGATTTAGGCTCTGACCCTCTGGGAAACCTGACCCGAATTGAAAACGAGCTTGCAAAGTTCCCTGCCAGACTGGAAGTTGCCAAGACTAAAAGAACGGAAACTATCGCACAGTTTGAAACCGCAAAAGTTGAGGTACAAAAGCCTTTTGCCTTTGAAGATGAGCTGAAAGAGAAATCGGAACGGCTGAACGCTCTGAATATCGAATTGAATTTAGACCAGAAAGCCCCTGCCGTACTTGATGCCGAGCCAGAGCAAAGTGACGAGCCGCCCGAAAGAAAATGTGAAAATCGGGAGCGATAAAGTTATTTGCAGATTTGTATTGCCCCGCTTTGGGCAGTATAATAAGGGCAGATAGTTACAAGTCGGAGGTGTAAACGATGTCTGGAGCGTTTAGATTTGAAACCTTTATAGATACCCATAGCAATATATTCAACGAATATCTAAGCTCTGTTGTCGTCAATCTCTCTAAAGAGAATGAGGAATACAAAGCCATTCAGGACGAGATTGAAAGTCTGTATCAGCAGTATCCGAAAGTGTTGGGTGTGTTTGATACGGAACAGGCAACGGAGCTTACAAAGGAAGAATGTGCCGCTGTTATCAAAGTTATGGAGTTAAAGAACAGACTGACCGATATGGAAATGCAGTCGGTTTACTTCCGTGGCTGTTATGACAGCGTTGGGTATCTGAAAAAGGCAGGAATTTTATAACCGAACAAAGGCGGCATTGGCGTAAAGCTGATGCCGTTTTTACATAGCCGAAAGGTAGAAAAATTCATACCTATATGGTATAATTCGACTGGAAAGGATGATGAATATGGCTACATTTAAGGATAGAGATGTATTTGAATTTTGCGAAAAATTATTTGAGAAGTTAAAGAAACAAGATAATGGCTATTTCCCACATAGACACGATAAACAGGTCTTTGATAAAGCTGCGGAACATTTTAGTATAAGTGTTGATGAGGTTGATAGGATATATGACTCATATACAAAACTTGCTGCTAAAGCAGAGATGATGAAAATCAATAGATTGCCAAAGGCAAAACGGAAAGCTGCAATGATGCGTAAGCTGCAAGATATTGTGTTGCATAATAAAGATTTACCATTTTACAAAATTGAAGGCGAGCCATCAGAGCCAATAATCCCTGCAACAGATATTATTGAAGAAGAATTTAAAGATAGCATAGCCGAGATTGCACAGTCAGGGTGGACAATTCCGTTGACAATAGATATTGAGAGATTAGACGAGTTGAGGGCGTGTTCTTCAAATCATACAGATATTGATGCGTTTTTCTCAACATTTTATTCTGATGATGAATTAGATGATTTGTATGATACTATTTATAATTCTATTGATAATTTGGGACAAAAGAAAAGATTTGAAGAGTGTTATATAATTTTCAAGCAGGGATTATATTCATCTTGTCTGACAACTTTGACCACGATTTTAGAGGGTGCAATTTCTACTTTTGGTGATGACCCTAAAGATGTAAGAATAATGAGAATATGTAATTTCCACGCAGAAGAAGAAAGAAATAATGGAAATAAAATCAAAAGTTTATGTTGGCAATCAATGTATGAATATACGAAGTTGTTATTTGAGAAAAGCGATTTTTCAAAAGCAGAACCAGATGAAGCTAATCGACATTGGTTAGTTCACGGACGAACAAGTCAAATTGGAGATAAATTGGATTGTATTCGTTTAATAAATGCACTTGCCACCTTATCAAATTTAAAATAACACAGAATATACATAGCCGAGAGGTTTTCACAGCGAAAGCCCCTCGGCTTATTTCATTTTCAGGAGGTGATGATGATTGAATGAGAAGTAACCGACCCTATGTGCAGCTTGACCCTGCCGTGATTGAGCAGGCACGACAGATGGACTTGCTTTCTTACTTGCAGAGGTATGAGCCAAGCAACCTAAAGCGTGTGGCAGGTAATGTCTATTGCACGAAAGAACACGACAGCTTGAAGATTTCCAATGGTAAGTGGTACTGGTGGTCGAGAGGTTTCGGCGGTGTTTCTGCCCTTGATTATCTCATTAAGGTCAGGGAGTATAGCTTTGTGGAAGCCGTGGAAATGCTCACAGGTATTACGGCAGACTGGAAGCCGCCGCCTGTTTCCGCACTCAAAGACGAGCCAAAGGTATTGCTCCTGCCACCGAGAAACCATGATTGTAACCGAGTGACCGACTACCTTTTCGGGCGTGGGATTGACCTTTCTATCATACAGGACTGCATTGCAGACGGTACGATTTTTGAAAGCGTTAAGTACCACAATGCCGTTTTTGTCGGCAAGGACGAAAGCGGAACGCCCAAGTATGCCGCCTACCGCAGCACGATAGGCAGCTCCTTTAAGGGCGACGCATCGGGCAGTGACAAGCGGTATTCGTTCCGACTTCTGGCAGATAACCCCGTAACTTCGGTGCATTTATTTGAAGCCGCCATTGATTTATTGTCCTATGCTACCTATCTAAAGCGTGAGGGCAAGGACTACAAATCAGAAAATCTGCTCTCTCTTTCGGGTGTATATCAGCCAAAGAAAGAGATAAAAGACAGCAAAATTCCCATAGCACTAACAACATTTTTGAACGCCAATCCCCATATTAAGACTATCTTTCTGCATCTGGATAACGACAAGACAGGCAGGCTTTGTACTGCCACCTTAAAAGAATTGTTGCAGAAAGACTACCAAATCGTTGATGATCCTCCGCCTGTCGGCAAGGACTTCAACGATTTTTTATTGTCCTATCTGGGGATTGTAAGACCGATTTCAAGCCGTGAAAGGAGTGATGCCCGTTGAATGTCTGCTGATATTGCCCCAAGAAAACAATCAAACCACAACAGATTTTAAGAATGAAAGCGAGGATTTAACCATTGAAAAAGTATGATGTAACTCTGATAGGACACTATGAAAAGACCATTGCCGTTTATGCCGACAGCCCCGAACAGGCGGCGGAAAAGGTAAGGATTATTCTTTGCGATACCGACCTTATCGACTTTTCTGACGATGATTTTGATTACGGAGAAGCGGATATTCAGGAAGCCGATGAGGAAAGAACGGCAGAAAACAGAGCCGATGATGAGGACGAGGACGAATGTCTAAAGCACGAGGATTGTTCGGACTGTCCGTACTTCTGCCCGATGTGTGGAGAGTGCCGTCTGGAGGACGAGGACTAAGTAATGTCTTACCAAGCACTGAATTTGATTATCCAAAAGTCTTTGGATACCAAATTCGCTTGTTAGGGGGCTGCCCCTAATACCCCGATATGAGAAAGGAGTTTTTAAGAATGAGTGAGTTCCTGTTTTTTACCATCGGCACAATGCTCGGCGGTCTGGTCGGTGTTGTGCTGATGTGCTGCTTGCAGATTAACAGGCTCTCCAAAAAGGAGGGATTGGAAAATGAGAAAGCGAAGCGTCCAGATACTTTTCCGTCTTAACGAGGAAGAAGCCGAGTATCTTTATGAGCTTGTGCGAAAATCGGGTCGCTCAAAAGAAGCGTTCCTTAGAGAAATGGTAAAGGGCTATCAGCTCTGCGAAAAACCCGACCCCGAATTTTACAGGATAATGCGTGAGCTGTCTGCCATCGGCAACCGTATCAATCAGCTTGCCGCCAAAGCAAACGCCCTGAACTTTATCGACACGCCGATGCTCCGTGAGGAAGCAAGGAAGTGGCACGATTTTCAGCTTGATGTCCGTAAAAAGTATCTGCTTCCCCGAAAGGTATCTTAATGGCGGTGTGTGAAATCTGGGATGTAAAAGGCAGGCTCGACCACCCGATAGACTATGCCGAAAACCCAGAAAAGACCGCCAACCCCAAATACACCGAAGCCGACTTGCAGGCGTTGGTCGATGTAATGGAGTATGCCACCAACAAGGACAAGACGGAAAAGCGGTTTTTCGTCACAGGGGTCAACTGCGATACTGCCACCGCCAGAGATGAAATGATGATTGCCAAAGCTGAGTGGAACGATGAAAGCGAGATTGTCTGCTATCACGGTTTCCAGAGCTTTAAGCACGGCGAGGTCACGCCAGAGGTTGCCCACGAGGTCGGCGTAAAACTTGCCGAAAAGATGTGGGGCGACAGGTTTCAGGTCATCGTTGCCACCCACTTAAATACCGAGTGCCTGCATAACCACTTTGTCGTAAACTCTGTTTCCTTTTTGGACGGGAAGCACTACCACGATAATAAAGCCAACCTGCGGCTGCTCCGTCAACGCTCCGATGAGCTTTGCAGGGAGTATGCTTTGTCTGTCATTGAACACCCAAGCGGAAAAAAGAAACCCTATGCTTTGTATCAGGCTGAAAAGAACGGTATGCCCACAAGGGATAATGTGGCTCGGCAGGCGGTGGACGAAGCTATCAGCAAATCGTTTACGCTCAAAGACTTTGACCGCCAGATGGCAGAGATGGGCTACCGTGTGAGCTTTGACCCCAACCGCAAATACTGGACGATAATCGGCAAAGGTTGGGAACGCCCAAAGCGATTATATAAGCTCGGAGAGGATTACACCAACGAGAGGATTACGGAGCGTATCAGGGAAAATTCCTATGCCGTAAAATTTTCCAGATTTGCCGAGCCGCAAAAAACCGTACAGGTTTTCCGTGTGAAAGGCTCACTCAAAAATGCGAAAAAAATCGGCGGCTTGCGTGGGCTGTATCTCCACTACTGTTACAGGCTCGGTATCCTGCCAAAAAGCAGAAAACAGAATTATGCAAGGCTTCATTATCTTTTGAAAGATGACCTGATGAAGATGGAAGCCATATCACAGGAAACAAGGCTGCTCTGCCGCAATCGGATTGATACGGTGGAACAGCTCTTGTCATATAAAGGCTCTCTGGAAACGGAAATGTCGGAGCTTACCGAACAGCGAAAGGAACTGTATTCCAAATCCCGCAAATCAGGCGGCGAAGAAAAAGAAGCGGTCAAGGCTCGGCTTACGGAAATTACGGAGAGAATGAAATTCTTACGGAAGGAGGTCAGACTATGCGGGGGCATCGAAGCCCGTAACGATACCCTCAAAGAAAAGCTAACAACCATACGGGCAGATGAACAGCAAGGAAAGGAGTTGATGACGAATGAACACAGGCGGCGAAGCGGCAGAACAAATCGTCCGAATGAGCTTGGAGGGCTTTGAGGTCGCTGCCAAAATTACAGGTGCAGGTGCGAAGAATATCGCAATCCTTTTGTATTCCATTCTCAAAGAAGAACAGAAAACAAAGGGCAAGGCAAGGCTTACGAATATGCTCCGTTCTGGCAAGGAGTTAAAGGTATTTACCGTAAGGAACAGCGACCTGAAGAAGTTTACGCAGGAAGCAAAAAAGTACGGCGTTCTTTATTGTGTCCTTGCAGACCGTAAAAACAAAGACCCCAATGCGGAGGTCGATGTGATTGCCCGTGCGGAGGACGCATCGAAAATCAGCCGCATTGCGGAACGCTTCAAACTGGCATCGGAAGCAACGGCTTCTGTTGTGACCGATGTGGAGAAAGCCAAAGACGAAAAGGCAGGTCAGCCAGAGCCAGACATCGGCGTACAGGACAAGGCAGAGAAAGACAAGCTCTTAGATGCCCTGATGGGTACGCCAATCCAAAAGGAGGAAAATGCTCCAAACCCCTCGGTGGCAAAGACCGAAAAATCCCCTCTGTCCGAGCCTACCTCAGAGCAGCCAAAGAAATCCGCAGAGGGGGCTACTATGACTAAGGAGAAACCTTCGGTCAAAGAGGAACTGCGGAAAATCAAGGAGAGCCGAAAAGAGCAGGAAGCAGATACTTCTTCTGCCCTGGACAAAAGCTCCGCTTCTGACAGGGCGAAGAAGCCGCCCGCAGGCAAGACGGAGCATAAACAGCCCCAGAAGCGGAAAAGAAAACCAAAATCCAAAGAAACGAGGTAAACAGTATGAGCATTTATGATGTATTCAGCGGCGGCAGCAAGCCCTTTGATAAAGCGGAATGGGCTGCCCAGAAGCAGGCACAGCGGCAGGAAGCCTATGAGCTGATTGACAACACCTGCTCCGAGATGATGGCAGACGGCGAGAGCTTCCGCCAGTATCTTGATGTGCAGGGGCGTTTTGACCGCTACTCGGTGGCGAACGCCGTTTTAGTATCGGCACAGATGCCCGAAGCGACACAGCTCAAAGATTATAACGCTTGGAAGCAGAGCCGTGTCTATGTGAACAAGGACGCACAGAAAATCGTTATCCTTGAGCCAAGCAAGGAGTACACCCGTGATGACGGCACGAAAGCGGTAGGCTACAACGCAAAGGTGGTCTATGACATTTCCGAAACATCGGCAAAGGACAGGCAGCAGGCACAAGAGCCGAAAACGATGCGTGAGCTTGTATCGGCTATGATTGATGCAAGCCCCGTTCCCTTTGTTCCCGTTGCCGACCTTGAAATCCCTGCCTACTATGACAGTAAACAGCAGACGATTTTCATTAAGACAGGGCTTACGGAGGAACAGCTCTTTGTGAGTATGGCAAAGGAAGTGTCGGCGGCGGTTTTCGATTTCAAGCATAACGAGAGCCGTGATGCTTCCGATTTCAAATCCTTCTGCGTTGCCTATATGGTCAGCACCCGTTACGGCGTGGACACCAGAGGTTTCAGTTTTGACAGGCTTCCGAGGGAGTTTTCGGAAATGGACACGCAGGTATTCAAAGGCGAGCTTGGCTCGATGCGTGATGTTCTGGGCGAAATCCAGAGCGATATGTTTAAGAGCCTTGAAAAGAACAAGCCGCCGAAGAACAAAGAGCAGGAACGCTAATCGGAGGTGCAGCCTATGAAAGAAGAACGATACCACATCGCACTTGACAAGTACGACAAGAATATCGTTATCAATGCTTTGAACACCTTGCGTACACGGCAGTTGCAGGAGGAACGCCCCACCGACCCTGTTGATGAGCTGATTGACAAGGTGGCGAACGCCCCGACAAAAAAGGTCAGGGTCATTCCGTGCAGGTGCAATGAGGAACGATAACGACCAAAAGACGGGCTTAATCCTTTCTATCTGCGGCATCGTTCCTGTTGTATGGCTTTCCCTGCTGACAGCACCCTATGTCAGCGGCGGCATCGTGGAGATAGTCAGCGGCTTATCCGTAGCAGTAAATAACCCGTTTTCCATAACGGTGTGTGAGGACAGCGTAAAGACTGTCCTTATTTTTTTGCTTGCCTACGCTATGGGCATCGGCATCTATTTCTCCACACGCAGGAACTACCGCAGGCGGGAGGAACACGGCTCGGCAAAATGGGGCAATACAGGTACTCTCAACAAGAAGTACCGAGATAAAAACCCGTTCGAGAACAAACTGCTCACGCAAAATGTGCGTATCGGCTTGGACGGAAAGAAGCACCGCCGAAACTTGAATATTTTGGTCTGCGGCGGTTCTGGTGCAGGTAAGACAAGGTTTTTTTGCAAGCCCAACGCTATGCAATGCAACACCTCTTTCGTGGTGCTTGACCCAAAGGGCGAAATCGTCCGTGACATTGGCGGTCTGCTCGAAAAGAAAGGTTATGAGGTGCGTGTCCTTGACCTTATCAATATGCACCGCAGCCATTGTTACAACCCCTTTGTGTATCTTCGGAACGACAACGATGTGCAAAGGCTTGTGACCAATCTCTTTAAGGCGACCACCCCGAAAGGAAGCCAGTCGCAAGACCCGTTCTGGGATACGGCGGCGAGTATGCTGCTTCTGGCATTGGTATTCTATCTCAAATATGAAGCACCGCCAGAGGAACAAAACTTCCCGATGGTTATGGAGCTTTTACGGGCAGGCGAAGTGCGTGAGGACGATGACAGCTATATAAGCCCTCTTGACGAACTCTTTGACCGTCTGGAGATGGTAAACCCAGAGCATATCGCCCTCAAGTATTACAGGGATTATCATTCAGGCTCGGCTAAGACCTTAAAGAGTATCCAGATAACCCTTGCCGCAAGGCTTGAAAAATTCAATCTGGAGAGCCTTGCAGGGCTTACTGCCACCGATGAGCTTGACCTGCCAAGTCTGGGGGAAAAGAAAGTCGCTTTATTCGCCCTGATACCAGACAACGATACGAGCTTTAACTTTCTTGTGTCGATTTTATACACGCAGCTCTTTCAGCAATTATTTTATCTGGCAGACCACAAGTACGGCGGCAGCCTGCCCGTGCATTGCCATTTTATTATGGACGAGTTTGCCAATGTTTCCCTGCCAGACGATTTTGACAAGATACTGTCGGTTATGCGTTCCCGTGGCGTGTCGGTCAGTATCATCCTGCAAAATCTGGCACAGCTCAAAGCCCTGTTTGAAAAGCAATGGGAAAGCATCGTGGGCAACTGCGATGAGTTTTTGTATCTGGGCGGCAACGAGCAAAGCACCCATAAGTATGTGTCCGAGCTTTTAGGTAAGGAAACCATTGATACCAACACCTACGGGAAAAGCTCTGGACGAAGTGGGAACTATTCGACCAACTACCAGATGTCAGGGCGTGAGCTGATGACCCCAGATGAAGTGCGTATGCTTGATAACCGCTACGCACTTCTTTTTGTGCGTGGCGAGCGACCTGTTATGGATTTTAAGTATGACATCTTAAAGCACCCCAATGTAAAACTGACTGCCGACGGAGGTCAGCCGCCCTATGTTCACGGCGAGCCGACACAGGCGGTTGCGACCCTTGTGTTTGACAGCGAAATACCTGATAACGCCGTAAGCGTTATGCCTGTCAGCACTTCCTATGAACTTCTGTCCGATGAGGACTTAGAAGAAATATTCAACATCTAAAGGAGGATTTATCTATGAAATTTTTTAACAAGAAGGACACCCAGAAGAAAGTAACCACAAAGCTGCCCATGACGGGCAAGGTCAGAACGGGTTTCCGCCGCTACTGCGTGGCGGTGCTTGCCCTCACGATGGTGCTTGGCACATCTATGACCGCCTTTGCTGCCAATGACCCCATTCAGGTCGTCAACAACCTTTCCGATTTTATCTTCGGTCTGGTAAGGGCTGTCGGTATGATTATGCTCGGCTTCGGTATCGTGCAGGTGGGCTTATCCCTCAAATCCCACGACCCGTCCCAGAGAGCGAACGGCTTTCTGACCCTTGCAGGCGGCGTAGTCATTACCTTTGCAAAGGAGATTTTGACCCTCATCACAGGCTAATTCCCCATATCCAGAGGACAAAAGACAGAGCATATCGGGCAGATCACTTCGTGGGCTGCCCGATATGCCCAATTTTAACAAGGAGGTGGTCGAATGTCTGATAACTGGGTCGTACAGAACTTGGAGAACGCCCTGAATACTTGGAATGAGAAGTTGGCTGAAATATGGCAGCTCGTTACCCAATCCCCAGAGCAATTCAAGGGCGGTACGATATGGAATGTGATTGTAAATATCCACGGTGCGTTGCAGGCTATCGGGCTTGCCCTGCTCGTGCTGTTTTTCGTCGTAGGCGTGATGCGTACCTGCGGTAACTTTGCAGAAGTGAAGAAACCCGAACACGCATTGAAGCTTTTTATCCGATTTGCCCTTGCCAAAGGTGCGGTCACTTATGGTCTGGAGCTGATGATGGCTCTGTTTAAGATTGTGCAGGGCGTTATCTCTACCATAATGAACGCCGCAGGCTTTGGAACGGCAACACAGACCGTCTTGCCCTCGGAAATCGTGACCGCCGTTGAGGACTGCGGCTTTTTCGAGAGTATCCCATTGTGGGCGGTCACGCTCATCGGCGGTCTGTTCATTACGGTACTCAGTTTCATTATGATAATGTCGGTGTACGGCAGATTTTTCAAACTCTACCTTTATACCGCTATCGCCCCTGTTCCTCTTTCTGCCTTTGCAGGAGAGCCGAGCCAGAGCGTCGGCAAGAGCTTTATCAAGTCTTATGCTGCCGTGTGTTTGGAGGGTGCAATCATAGTGCTTGCCTGCATCATCTTTTCGCTCTTTGCAGCGACACCGCCTGCGGTCAATCCCGATGCGGCGGCGGTCACAATGGTATGGAGCTATGTCGGGGAGCTTGTATTCAATATGCTCGTCTTGGTCGGTGCGGTCAAAATGGCAGACCGTGTTGTCCGTGAAATGATGGGCTTGTAAGGGAGGTGCTATTTTGGAAGTCAAGATAAATAAAGAAATCCGTAACTACACGGAGAGTATGTTTTTCGGACTGTCACTCAGGCAGTTCATTTTTTCTGTCCTTGCCTGCGGCGTGGCGGTTGGCTTATTCTTTCTGCTCCGCCCGCACTTTGGAACGGAAACGCTCAGTTGGGTGTGCATCTTAGGTGCGTTCCCCTTTGCGGCTATGGGCTTTATCAAGTACAACGGTATGACCGCCGAGCAGTTTGTCTGGGCGTGGATAAAGTCAGAGTTTCTGATGCCGAAAAAGATTGTATTTTTGCCCGACAATCTCTATTACGAAGCGTTGAAGCCGACCATTGAAGCCCACGAAAAGGGCTTGCCTGCCGTGCCAAAGAAGCAAAGGGCAAAAGCACAGAAGAAACCAAAGAAAGCAAAAAAGCGTAAGGAGGTAGACGATGTTAAAAACGCTTAGAAATCTGTTCAAGCAGGACAAGGATAAATTTGTTGTGCCGAAATCGGTGCAGAGCGTTATCCCGATAAAGACTATCTGGGCAGACGGTATTTTCCTTGTCGGCAGCAACAAGTACGCAAAGACCTTTAAGTTTGAGGATATAAACTATACCGTGGCAAGCCGTGAGGACAAGGAAGCAATGTTCCTTGAATACTCGGAGCTTCTCAACGCTCTCGACAGCGGTGCGACCACGAAAATCACAATCAATAACCGCAGGCTCAACAAAGCGGATTTTGAGCAGACCATTCTTATTCCTATGTCCGATGACGGTCTGGATAAGTACCGCACGGAATACAACAAGATGCTGCTTGATAAGGCAACGGGGGCTAATTCTATTGTGCAGGACAAATATGTGACGGTATCGGTCTGCAAAAAGAACATTGAGGAAGCACGGAACTACTTTGCCCGTGTGGGTACTGACCTTATCGCCCATTTCTCCAGACTCGGCTCGAAATGCACGGAGCTTGAAGCGGAAGAAAAGCTCCGTATCTTTCACGACTTCTACCGCACAGGAGAGGAAACGGCGTTCCGTTTTGATATGTCACAGACGATGCGGAAAGGTCACGATTTTAAGGACTTCATCTGCCCCGATACCTTTGAGTTTGAAAAGGACTACTTCCGTATGGGCGACAGATACGGGCGTGTGATTTTTCTCAGGGAATACGCCGCTTATATCAAGGACAGTATGGTGGCGGAGCTTTGTGAGCTGAACCGTAATATGATGCTCTCGGTTGATGTTATACCCGTTCCCACGGACGAAGCTGTGCGTGAGGTGGAAAACCGACTGCTCGGCGTGGAAACCAATATCACGAACTGGCAGAGGAAGCAAAACCAGAACAACAACTTTTCGGCGGTCATTCCCTATGACCTTGAACAGCAGCGAAAGGAAAGCAAGGAGTTTCTGGACGATTTGACGACCCGTGACCAGAGAATGATGTTCGCCGTGCTGACAATGGTGCATACCGCCGATACCAAAGAGCGGCTTGACAATGATACGGAAGCCCTGCTCACGACAGCCAGAAAACATCTCTGCCAGTTCGCCGTGCTGAAATATCAGCAGATGGACGGGCTGAACACGGCTCTGCCTTTTGGCGTAAGGAAGATTGATGCCCTGCGTACCCTGACAACGGAGAGCCTTGCGGTGTTCATTCCGTTCCGTGTGCAGGAAATCTACCATAAGGACGGCGTGTATTATGGACAGAATGTTATCAGCAAAAATATGATTATCGCCAACCGCCGCCATTTACTGAATGGTAATTCTTTTATCCTCGGTGTGTCTGGTGCAGGTAAATCCTTTACGGCAAAGGAGGAAATGACGAATATCATTCTGACCGACCCCAACGCCGATGTTATCATTATAGACCCAGAGCGTGAGTATTCGCCGCTTGTAAAGGCAATGCAGGGCGAGGTCGTCCACATCTCGGCAACGAGTGAAAACCATATCAACGCTATGGATATGAACTCTGATTACGGTGACGGTGCAAACCCTGTCATCTTAAAATCAGAGTTTATTTTATCCCTTTGTGAGCAGCTCATCGGCGGGGCAAGTCTGGGGGCAAAGCAGAAATCCATCATTGACCGATGCACGGCAAGTGTGTACCGCTACTATCAGCAGGGCAACTATCAGGGAACGCCGCCGACCTTACAGGACTTCCGTGAGGAACTTCTGAAACAGGATGAGCCAGAAGCAAAGGAAATCGCCCTTGCCATCGAGCTGTTTACAGACGGCTCTCTGAATACCTTTGCCAAGCATACCAATGTGGACACCCACAGCCGTCTTATCTGCTATGACATTCTGGATTTGGGCAAGCAGTTACAGCCTATCGGTATGCTTGTGGTGCTTGACAGCATCTTAAACCGTATCACGCAGAACAGAGCCAAAGGCAGAAATACTTTCATTTTCATTGATGAGATTTATCTGCTCTTTCAGCACGAATACTCTGCCAACTTCCTGTTTACCCTCTGGAAGCGTGTGCGTAAGTACGGTGCGTACTGTACGGGTATCACGCAGAATGTAGACGACCTTTTGCAGAGCCATACGGCAAGGACGATGCTTGCCAATAGTGAGTTTATCATTATGCTCAATCAGGCATCGACTGACCGTATCGAGCTTGCCAAGCTCCTTAATATCTCCGACCTTCAGATGAGCTATATCACGAATGTGGGTGCAGGTCAGGGGCTTCTAAAGGTCGGCAGTTCCCTTGTGCCGTTTGTCAATAAATTTCCACGCAACACAGAGCTTTACAGGCTGATGACGACCAAGTTTGGGGAGGTGTAAAGGTATGGCAGATATTAAATTCAAAAGTGCGGCTCACCGTGATTTCTTTCTGGAAAATATGATGAAAAGCAGGGTCAACGACTGTTATCACAGGGCATTTTTCTATGTAATGGGAATTGCATCGGAAACGAGGGCAAACATTAACCAGATGTTTGACTTTAAGACCGACTGTATTGTGCCAGAGGGTATGCACGGCGGTTGGCAGACAAGCGGAACGGTCAAGGTCTGCCACCTTGCTTTCAATCTCTGGAACGGATATGCGGAGGAAGGACGGGAACGGTTTTTCACGCCAGAGGAATTATTCTGCTGCGAGTTTGCCCCGTATTTTATGGAGGGCATTAAGGTCAGGTATCCCGAATATTGCAGGGAACTTCCCACACCAAAGCAGCAGACAGACAATGTTCGATAACGAAATACCCTACGGGCATACCATTATGCCCATAAAATGGGCAGGAACAAAGAAAGGAGCAATCAATGAAAAAATATAAGATGCAGATTTGTGTAGCTGCCGCCGTACTGCTTTTCGCAGCGGCGGTTTTTTGCGGCTTTCAGGTGTATCACCACTATGCACAGGTGGACGAACAGACCGAAGCCTTTGAGCAGATAGCCGAGCTGGTGGAGCAGACCCCAGATACCGAGGGCGTTCCCGATGATACCCCTGTCAGCGAGGGCGAAGATGTGCTTGCAAAGTATAAGGAGTTGTATTTGCAAAACGAGGATATGGTCGGTTGGATTTCTATTGCCGGCACGACAGTCAATTATCCCGTGATGCAGACACCCAATGACCCCAACTTTTATCTGAAGCACAACTTTGAAAAGGCGTACAGCGATTTGGGAGTGCCGTATATCCAAGAGGACTGCGACCTTGCCGCAAGCGATAATCTTATTATTTACGGACACCACATCAAAGGGCAAAAGATGTTCGGGGCGTTGGAGAGCTACAAGGACAAGGACTTTTATGAGGAACACAAGAGCATTCAGTTTGATACCCTGACCGAGCAGGCAGAGTATGAAATCGTAGCCGTGTTCAAGACCGTTGCGTACAGCTCCGAGGGCTTCCGCTACTATGACTTTGTAGATGCCGAGGACGAGAAAGCCTTTGACGAGTATGTAAGCAAGTGCAAGGAGTTTGCCCTGTATGATACGGGCGTGACCGCCGAATACGGTGACAAACTCATTACTCTTTCCACCTGCGAATATTCCGCACAGAACGGCAGGCTTGTGGTGGTAGCAAAAAAGATTGCCTGACTGCTCCAGAGCTTGTAAGAAAGGAGGGCTTCTATGGCAGATATAAAAACCAGAGATGCGGTCAAAGGTACGATAAAGACCATAGACAAAGCCGCCGTTGCTTCCGAGCGAATGAAATCCGCTTATGCCAAGACAAAGGATAAAGCGGAACAAGGGTATTATGCGGACGAAAGCTCTGCCACCGAGTACGCTGCCGACAGAGTTTCCTGTGCTTCCGAGCGTGTGACCGAGGAAGGCGTACACCAATTCAATAAACAGGGTCAGAAAAGTATTCAGACCACACAGGAGAATATCGGAAAGACAAAGGACAAGATTGCCGATTTCAAGCAAAAGCGGGCTGCCAAAGCCGCCGAGCAGAGAATGGAAAGGAATATGTCAGAACAACACGGCTTGCAGATCCGTCACGGAACTGCAAGCCGTTCTGCTGCTCCCGATATGCCCCAGAGTGGGAAAAGCCAGCTCATAAAGACCCGTCAGCAAAGCAGGAAAACCATTAAGACCACCGCCCGAAATGCAGAAAAGGCGGTAAAGTCTACGGCGAAAGGCTCGGTCAAAACAGCCGAAAGAGGTGTAAAAACCGCACAGGCTACCTCTAAGGCAACAATCAAAACTGCCGAGCAGACGGCAAAGGCAACGAAAGAAGCGGCAAAGGCTTCTGCGAAAGCCGCCCAGAAAGCGGCACAGGCGGCAAAAGCCACCGCAAAGGCAACTGCGGAAGCAACCAAAACAGCGGTCAGAGACACGATTGCAGCAGTCAAGGTGATTATCGCAGGAACAAAGGCTCTTATCTCTGCTTTGATAGCAGGCGGTTGGGTTTCTGTTGTGATAATTTTGATTGTTGTCCTCTTTGGTTGTGCCGTTTCTCTGTTCGGCGGTGGTGGCGGCAGCAATGCCTATACGCCTGTCAGTGCGGAGGTGGAAGCCTATGAGCCATTGATACAGAAATATGCCAAGCAATACGGTATCCCTGAATATGTTGAGCTTATCAAGGCGGTGATGATGCAGGAAAGCGGCGGGCGTGGGCTTGACCCGATGCAGGCGGCGGAGGGAAGTTTTAATACACGCTATCCCCACGAGCCGAATGGTATCCAAGACCCTGAATATTCAATCCAATGCGGCGTACAGGAATTAAAGGCAGCCCTTATCTCTGCGGAAGTGGAAAATCCGATTGATATGGAGCATATCAAACTTGCCTTGCAGGGCTATAATTTTGGAAACGGCTATATCTCGTGGGCGAAAACCAACTACGGCGGTTATTCCTATGCAAATGCGGTAGAATTTTCCACCATGCAGGCACAACGGTTAGGGTGGGAAAGTTACGGCGACACACAGTATCCCGCCCATGTGTTACGCTATTACCCGTATGGACGGGCGTTCACAAGCGGCGGCAATCAGGCAATCGTGGAGGTCGCCCTGACACAGCTCGGTAATGAGGGCGGTCAGCCCTATTGGTCGTGGTACGGCTTTGACAGGCGTGTGGAATGGTGTGCCTGCTTCGTATCGTGGTGTGCCGACCAGTGCGGCTATCTGGACAGCGGTATTGTGCCGAAATTTGCAGGCTGCGTAGATGGGGCAAATTGGTTTAAAGGCAATGGGCAATGGCAAGACCGAAACTATGAGCCGACAGCAGGTACTATCATCTTTTTTGATTGGGAGAACGACGGAGAAACCGACCATGTAGGTATTGTGGAGAAATGTGAGAACGGTGTTGTTTATACCGTTGAGGGTAACTCAGGAGATGCTTGCAGACAAAACCAATACAGTGTTGGAAGCAGCTCAATTTATGGTTATGGTATCCCTGCTTATTAAGAAAAGGGGCAAAAGAAAAACCAGAGGTTTAATCCTCTGGCTCTTTTGCCTTACATAGTCCGTTTACCGTTGCTTCTATGACGGAAAGCTCTTTATCGTCTAATTTGTTGAGCTGTGCGTCTAAGCGTCTGCGGACAGAACTTTTTTCGACTTCTTTATTTGGAAATATGTACTCGTCAACAGACACATCGAACATCGTAATAAGCTGGATAAACAGCTCAATACTTGGATACTGCCCCTCGTTTTCGATAGATTGAATGTGTCTGGGAGCATAGCCGATTATGCCAGATAGCTGCTCCCTTGTCATCCCTTTGGCTTCACGGGCTTTTTTAATTGCCTGCCCAATCGGCGTGAAATCAAAGTCAAAATGATTGTTCCTTTCGTCCATTAGCTTACCACCTATCCTCTGAAAATCTTACCTTTATATTTTACAGAGATGTGGCTTCTGATTAAACGATGCGAAATCTCTTGCAACGAGAGATAAAATATCCTATTGCAAGAGATAAAAATTCATATTTATATAGTTGAGGACATGGGCTCAGATAGTTATAATAATAAAACGTGTTTGAGTTCATTCACATAATTCGAGAATAAAAATTTTGATTTGGACTATCCTTTTATGTGTTTCAATCGTTATACATTATAGAACGGGATAAAGATTTTGAACTTCTAATAATGGGAAAGGAGGATTTTGTGCAAAATGATTTTCTACTAATCAGAAAAATGAAAAAAGGTGATGATGATGCACTTGATTTATTTGTCCACAAATATTATCAAGACATTTTAAACTATTGTCATTATCATTGCTCTGATAAAACGTATGCAGAAGATTTGGCACAGGAAACCTTTGTACATTTTTTCTCAAAATTATCTGATTATCATTATAGGGGAAAAACCTTGAATTACTTATATACGATAGCCAGCAATCTGTGTAAAGATTATTTGAAGAAAATAAAGGAGATACCTCTGGAAGAAAATGAAATAGTGGAAGAAAACCAAATGGAAAATATTCTGAATAAAATTTTGGTAGAGCAGGCTTTAAAGCAATTACCAGTTGAATTATGTGAAGTACTTACACTTTATTATTTTCAAGAGTTAAAACTTACAGAGATTTCCGACACATTACAAATAGGACTTCCTCTGGTAAAATATCGTTTACGAAAGGCGAAAATTCAGTTGGAGGAAGTTTTGAGAAAGGAGGAATATGATGAATTTGGAAGAAAGAATGAAAATGTATAAGGAATCTGTACAAGTCAAATCTAAAGAAGAAAAAATACAGGAAACAATCTGTAAATCAAAAAATGCCTTTTTTATGGCAGAACAAGAACGAACGCTTTCTTACCACGAATTTTTATGGACACAGCTTCGTGTGATACAAAAAAGATGGTGGGTTCTTCAATTTATGCTTCTGGTAGCGTTATGGATTGCCTTAAGTTCTATCCATGATGAAATATATATTAAAAGAAGCATGGGTGTAGCAGCGGCACTGTTTGTAATCCTTATTATTCCCGAATTGTGGAAAAACAGGTCATGTGAGTGCATGGAAATCGAAGCAGCCTCATATTATTCGCTTAAACAAGTATATGCAGCGCGCATGTTATTATTTGGCGTTACAGATGTTTTTTTGATTACTCTGTTTTTAGGAACCGCTTCGGCAGGGTTGAACATTGGGTTGTCAGAATTAGTTGTTCAATTTCTTTTTCCGCTTTGTGTTACTTCTGGTATCTGTTTTGGAATCTTATGCAGTAAATATTCATTCAGTGAAACAGTTGCTATTATTCTGTGCGTTATATGGAGTGCAGTATGGCTTTTTGTTGTTTTGAATGAAAATGTATATACAATGGTAACTATTCCTGTTTGGTTAGCTTTACTGGGAGCAACAATACTTTTTCTTATTCTTACTGTATGCCGTATTTTAAAGAACTGTAATCAATATTTGGAGGTGTCACTTGATGAAATTAGAACTTGATGGTTTAACAAAAGAATTTGGTGATTTTACGGCTGTAAATCATATAGACCTTACTATGACAAACGGTGTATATGGTCTTTTAGGCGTAAACGGAGCAGGAAAAACAACCTTGATGAGAATGCTGTGTACCTTACTAAAGCCTACAAGCGGAACCATATATTGTAATGGGAAAGATATTTTTAGTATGGATAGCGAATACCGTAAACTGTTGGGATATTTGCCGCAGGAATTTGGATTCTACCCCGAATTTACCGTAGAGGACTATTTACTTTATATTGCAGCCTTGAAAGGAATCCGTCCTGTTGTCGCAAAAAAACGTGTAAAAGAGTTAATTGCTAAGGTTGGTCTTTCAAAGGTAGCAAATAAAAAAATGAAAAAATTATCTGGCGGTATGAAGCGCAGGGCAGGAATTGCACAGGCTATGTTGAACAACCCGAAGATTCTGATACTTGACGAACCGACGGCAGGGCTTGACCCGAATGAAAGAATTAGATTCCGAAATTTGATTAGCGAACTTTCAGAGGACAGATTAGTATTATTATCCACACATATTGTTTCTGATATTGAATATATAGCCAATGAAATTTTGTTGATGAAAGACGGAAAACTTATGCACAAAGGAACCGCAGACGAAATAATAAATTCTATGACGGAAACGGTCTGGGAATGTTTTGTGGAAAAGAACATGGTATCTGATTTTATGAAAAAGTATAAAATTTCAAATATGAAATCAGAAGCAGACGGTGTTATCTTAAGAATTATTTCCCATGAAAAACCATTTGTAAATGCCCAAAGCGTAGAAGCTTCGTTAGAAGATGTATTCTTATATTATTTTGGAGAGAAGGCAGGTGATGAAAATGCTGCGATTTGAAATAAAAAAGGTGTTTTCTAAAACTAAAAACAGGATAACAATTATAGTTTTGCTTGTGATACTTATTGCGACCAGTATTTTAACGATTAACAGAGTTGAGTATGTTGACGAAAGCGGGAATCATTTAACAGGTATTTCGGCAGCAAGAAACCTTAGAGAAGCCAAAAACGAATGGTCAGGCTACCTGACGGAGGACGTTTTCCAAAACGTTCTTGAAGAAAACAGAAGTATTAACAATGAAGCATCATCAGATAGCATTGAGGAAGAAAATAAGAGATTTGCAAAGAAACAGGGGATTTCAACAATCAGAGATGTTATCAATTATGCGTTTAGCGAATACAGAGATTATAATGATTTTGCCATTGATAACATTTCTGATGATGAAGCCAGCACTGTCTATGAAAGAAGAATTTCTACTTTAAAAGAATATCTTGATTCTGGAGAAGAAACATTTACAGAAAAAGAAAAAAGTTTTCTGATTCAGCAATATGAAAATTTAGATACACCTTTTTATTATGAATATATGGACGGTTGGTCAGCATTACTGCAAAACATATCAACATTTATACTGATTTTGGCATTAGTGATAGGTTTTTTTGTGTCTGGAATATTTTCAGACGAATTTCAGACAAAAGCGGATTCCATTTTCTTTTCAACCAGATTAGGAAGAAATAAAGGTGTTCTATCAAAAATAGGGGCGGGTCTTACGATTGTTTCAGCTTTCTATGCAGCTTTTGTATTTTTATATACGTTTATTGTCCTTTCGGTGTTGGGAACAGATGGAGCAAACTGTCCGATTCAGTTAGATTTATGGAGAAGTGCATATAATGTGACATTTTTACAGGCATATTTGCTGATTGTGGCAGGTGGTTATATTGGCACATTGTTCGCTTCCATGTTAGCAATGCTGGCTTCGGCTCTGACACGTTCTACACCAACTGCAATCATTGTACCCTTTATTATATTATGTGCATTTCCGTTTTTAAGCAGAATTATTACTTTACCGGGATTATGCTCTTTCTTCCCTGACCAGTTATTAGAAATTTATTTGGATATTAAAGAAGCTGGACTTGTAACATTGGGAGGTAAAGTAACAACAATAGCAACCGTTATTGTTCCTGTATATGCCGTGATATGCTTGATTCTTCTACCTATACTGTATAAGGTCTACAAAAAAACGGAGATAAAATAAATGAAGCGATATACAAGACGAAAAAGCTATAAAGTGAAAATATTATTTAGCCTGCTGTTTTTAATAATCTTGTGTATGATGGCAGGCAAGGTACTTAATTCAGATTTTACATTACTCCCTCTTGATAACATAACACATCATGTTGCCAGTGGGGATAATGGTTGGAATCTGATTCTTGTAAATCGCAATAGTTATATTCCTGATGATTATAAAGTAGAACTTACAGAATTATCAAATGGGGAAAAAGTAGATTCCAGAATTTATCCAGAATTGCAGGAAATGTTTAATGACGCAAGGGCGCAAGGGTATGGTTTATTTGTCAGAGAGGGGTATAGGACGCAGGAAGAACAACAGCAGCTATTGAACGAAAAGATAGAAGCGTATGAAAATGAAGGAAAATCGAAGTCCGAAGCGAAAAAACTTGCAGAGCAATGGGTGGCAATTCCTGGAACCAGTGAACATCAGTTAGGAATTGCGGTTGATATAAATGCTGACACTACAAAAAGTTCAAGTGATGATGTATATAGCTGGCTTGCGGAAAATGCTCATAAATATGGCTTTATAAAGCGTTACCCCTCAGATAAAACAGATATAACTGGTGTCATAAACGAACCTTGGCATTATAGATATGTTGGAAAAGAAGCCGCTTTGGAAATATATTCTCAGGGAATGTGTTTAGAGGAATATATAGATACGCTGGAATAGAATGGAGGTTGAGGTATATGGAATGGGTGTATTGCCCTATTTGCAAAAATAAAACTCGAACTAAAATACGAAAAGATACAGAGTTGATAAACTTTCCTTTGTTCTGTCCGAAGTGTAAACAAGAAAGTGTAATCAATGTGACAAAACAAAAAATAACAGTTGTAGAGCCAGACGCTAAGACGCAGAGCCGATGAACTTGTGAAATGAAATCACAGTTTGTCGGCTCTGTTTTTATATAATCACAGGTAGGACAAGCCCACCGAATAAAAAAAACGGTGCTTTTGGTGGGCTGTATTGTCACGCTTAAATGAATGCCCCTCTAAACCCGTTTTGAGTTTGGAGGGATTTTTTATGTGTTGGTCTAATACCATCACGCCGCTGTTTATAAGAAGCGGCAACTATTTACATAGTATCACGAATAAGCGAGGATAACCTGTTAAAAAAATCCCTGCTTGGGCGTGGTACTCTTATACCTCGAAAGTAGATGTCAAATCGCTACAAAATAGAAGTGATTATGCTTATATCCGCATTGGCTTGACAGCCTTTGCGGATTTTTTCGTGTCGCTTTTTGTAAAAACGCAGGACAAGCCTAATTCTGGCGTTGGATGCCGTTCACCGCCTGCCAATCTGAATTTTTCAAAAAATTCAGATTGGAGGAAACAGAAGTGTTTGACAACACAAATCCCTATACAATCCGTTTCGAGGAAACGGACGGCAGAAAACGCTACTTTGTAGCATTTACAGATGGGCAGGGTAACTTCCGAGAAACAGAGGTTTCAAAGGCTGTTTATATGGAGTTTTGCCACTTTATCAAGCGTGAGCGTAATCTTCGCAGGTCTGATGAAAGGCATTTGGAGCAATCGGAACTGACCGAGGAAACGCTTTGCAGACGGGCGGTACATAAGCCAAAGCCTGTTGACGATGCGGTAAACGATAATATCCGAATGGAACGGCTCAACCGAGCAATTATGGAACTGCCCGAAATACAAAAGCGGCGGTTTATGCTCCACTTCGATTTAGGCTTAACCTATGAGCAGATTGGAGCTATGGAGGGCTGTACGAAAATGCCTATCAAGCGTTCTATTGACAGGGCGATTGAAAAAATTCGCCTTGCATTAAAAAACTTTTGATTTTTAGGGGCTACTTATAGCTTCTGAGTGTGGAAACAGGTGAAGGGATAAAAACCTTTGCCTGTTTTCCTTTGTGTGGCGAAAACGGGATTGCACCTTGAAAACTGAATACCCATTCGCCAAATACTTCCTCTTTGTGATTGTGATGAGCATAAGCGTGTGTAGCGATACGCCAAGACCTGCCGATTAGCAGAAAGCGTTGAAAGGTGGTGAGCGAGTAACTATCGACTCAAAATATCGGGCAGCTCCCGATTTCGCCATAACCCACAAAGAGCATAATGGTACTCCCGTCCAGTCATAGTCCGAGCGTGATTAAACCGTCGCAGGCAATGAGGGCGGCTCTGTCAGAACGACAGTTGGGGTGGAACCCCCGTGGCGTCAGTTAGCTGCTGACCGTTTGGCGACTTCCCTGCGTGTTATAACGCATTGCATTTCGGGGTGTCGAGGACAAATTGAAATGCTCCTATCATAAAGCCAAACGCAAGGCGGTCTATGGAAACAGAGTTTTGTTTTATGCTCTCCCGACCTTAAATACTTCCTTGTGTTTGGCTGCCTACATAGGCAGAAATCTCTTGCCTAAATTCAGATAGGAGGTCAAACAAATGGAGAAAACGATTAAGCGTGGGGATATTTACTACGCAGAACTTAACCCCGTTATCGGCTCGGAGCAAGGAGGTACACGCCCTGTACTTATCATTTCTAATGATATAGGAAACAGGCATAGCCCCACGGTTATCGTTGCCGCTATCACGAGCCGAGTACACACAAAGGCAAAGCTGCCCACCCATACTGCTATCAGAGATTTTGAGGGTCTTAACAAGGACTCTATTATTTTGCTTGAACAGATACGTACTATTGATAAGAAGCGTTTACAGGAATATATCGGTATGCTTTCCGAAAGTGAGATGGCAAGAGTTGATAAGGCTCTTGCCATTAGCGTTTCGCTGAACATACTAAAAGGTACAAATTGATGATTTCATAGAAATTCGCACATTGGTCATTTGATGGCTGTACTTCTATAATTGAGGTACAGCCGTTTTAATTTAGCGGAGGTAGACAGATGGAAGATGTAAAAGTATCTAATGGTGCAGATTGCCAACTTGAACAAAAATGTGACGAGAAAGAACGATTTGACAAATTTATGAATGTGATGGTGCAAATCGTAGAAAAGTACGGGCAGTCAGTTTTGCAGGATTTAGATTGTGTTGCGTAGAAATACGCAACCTTACATAGAAACATTTTCCTATATTTATTATGGAGGTGCAATATGAACAGAGAAGGAAAAAAGTGCGTTCTGTATCCAAGAGTTAGTACAGAAATGCAGGTTGATGGATATAGCCTTGAGGGTCAGAAAAACGGATTAAAACGATTTGCAGACCGAGAAGAAATGGAGATTGTCGGCATTTATGAGGATGCAGGAAAGTCGGGAAAATCTATTGAGGGTCGCCCTGCGTTTAAGAAAATGCTTTCTGATATTGGGAATGGATTGGAAATAGATTATATTCTGGTATATAAACTTTCCCGATTTGGCAGAAATGCAGCAGACATATTAAATTCATTAGAGTATGTGCAATCCTACGGCGTAAATCTGATTTGCATTGAAGAAGGGATTGACTCATCACAGACAAGCGGCAAACTGTTAATATCTGTCCTTTCTGCTGTTGCTGAAATTGAAAGAGAGAATATTATCGAGCAGACGATGAATGGTCGCAGAGAAAAAGCAAGACAAGGCGGTTGGAATGGCGGATTTGCTCCGTATGGATATTATTTGAAAGACAATCAGCTTTTAATAGAAGAAAGTGAAGCGGCGGCTATTCGCATTATATTTGAGAAATTTGCAGGCTCGGATATAGGGTACGGCGGTATCGCTAAATATCTTAATTTGCAAGGAATAAAGAAAATACCCCGACAGAATGGTACTTTGGAAAATTGGAGTGGTCATCTGGTGAGGCAGATATTAGACAATCCTGTTTATTGTGGCAAAATTGCTTATGGTAGAAGAACAAGGGAAAAAGTTAAAGGCACGAAAAATGAATATAAGCAGGTACACGCCGAAGATTATATATTAGAGGACGGGCAGCACGAAGGTATTGTCAGCGAGGAATTATGGCAAAAAGTTCACGCTAAGCGTGTAGCTACGGGAATAAAGCAACCGTCCAAAACAGGTAAGGATAGGTCGCACCTTTTAACTGGTGTGTTGAAATGCCCTCTTTGTGGAAGCCCGATGTATACCAATAAGCACGCTTGGACAAATAAGGACGGCACATATAAAGAAGTGTACTATTATATTTGTGGCAGAAATAAGCAGGAGCGTGGTCATTATTGTGAGTACAAAGCATCGCTAAGAAAAACAGATATAGAGCCGCTTGTTATCGAAGCAATTAGAGAGTTAGTAAGTGATAAGAGCTTTGCAAAGGAAATTAAAAAACGATTTGGTGTCCAGACCGATACGAGCAAAATAGATAAGGAGCTTGCAAATTATGAAAGTAAGTTGAAAGAGGTTGATTTGAACAAAGCCCGTTTGGAACGGGAAATTGACAATCTTCCTGCTGATGCAAAATATCGGGAACGAAAAATCCACGATATGACAATAAGACTTGATGGACTGTATGACACAATAGTGGAGTTGGAAGAACGAATTGAAGATGCAAAATTGCGAAGAAGCTCTATTGAGATGGAAGCAATCACGCTTGAGAATGTTTACAGAATTATGGAGAACTTCAGCAAACTTTATGCTATAATAAGTGACGAGGAAAAGAAAAGCCTTGTTTCCTATCTGATTAAAGAAATTCAGATATACCCTAACGGCACATCAGACAGGATTTTGAAGTCGATAGAGTTTAATTTTCCGATTTATCGTGACGGACGGGAGATAAGGAAACTTTTGTGGGAAAACGGTAATACCGTTGAGACGGTATGTCAGTTAGTTCTGAGAAATCCGGTAACACATATCAACATTGATGTGGACGTAGAGGAACTGGTGCAGGATAAGAGAGGGGCGGCAACCTATGGGCAGATCAAGGATTACGTTCTTGAACATAGCGGCTTGAAGGTCAGCAGCTTGTATATCGCACAGGTAAAGCAGAAATGCGATATTATTGAACGTGAGAATTATAATAAATCAAAATCAGAGGATGCCAAGCAGCCGCAATGCCCGCCGGAAAAAGAAGTAGCTATTATGGAAGCATTACGATACTATGGAATGATCAAATAATGCTTTTGAGAAACCGCTGTGTGGCTAAGGTCATGCGGCGGTTTTCTCTGTTTGTAACTTTTCAAAAAATGCCCTTGACATTCTGATGCTTTTTTGTTATCATATGTAGCATACTACACGTGGAGGTGAATCCCAGTGATGAAGAACGATGTCGGATACCTCATTAAGCGCATCAATGATAAGCTGGCGGCGAGAGCCGATGCGGAATTAAAGCAATTCAATTTAACGATGTCCCAATGCCGGGTATTTCTGTATCTGAGCAGCCGGGGCGGGCAGGCAACCCAGAAAGAAATCGAAACCTTTTTGGACGTTGCTCATCCGACCGTTGTGGGCTTGGTTTCCCGCATGGAGCTGAATGGCTATGTAATATGCTGGCCCTGCGAAGATGGGCGCAATAAGTATGTCAAACTGACGCCGCAGGCAGAGGCCATCGACAAGGATATGCAGCGGAATCAGCTGGAAAACGAGGAAATGCTGTTAGCCCCCCTTTCCCCGGAGGATCGTGAGCGGCTGAGAGATTTGCTGCTGACCGTTGCAGAACATTTGACGTAAAAGCCGATGGATAATCGGCTTTTATATAGCTCTAAAGTGTAGCGTACTACATACAAACAAATTGGAGGTTCAACATGATAAAAACCTTATTGAGGAGCCTGCGGGAATACAAGCGAGGCTCCATTCTCACGATCCTGCTCTCCATTCTGGAGGCAGCGTTTGAAATCCTGATCCCGCTCCGTATGGCAGATTTGATCGATCAGGGAATCGACTTGGGAAACATGGCAGCCGTCTGGAAATTTGGCATCGCCATTCTGATTTTTGCCGCTCTGCAATTACTGACAGGCGTTCTTTCCGCACACATTGCGGCGAAAACCTCCGTAGGGTTTTCGGCAAATCTGCGACAGGATATGTATGACAACGTGCAGACCTTTTCCTTTTCCAATATTGACAAGTTCTCCACTGCATCCATCGTCACCCGCCTGACCACCGATGTGACCAATATTCAGAATGCCTATCAAATGCTGCTCCGCATGGCAGTGCGCGGCCCTGTCATGCTGGTATTTTCCATGATCGTGTCTTTCCGCATCAACACGGCCATTGCACTCATTTTCCTTGCGGTTATTCCCATTATGGCGCTGCTGCTCCTTTTGATTATTCGCAAGGTCGGGCCGCTTTTTAACCGGGTGTTCCATACCTACGACGAGCTGAACAATGTTGTCCAGGAGAATGTCAGGGGCATCCGTGTGGTGAAATCCTTCAATCAGGAGGACCACGAGATCAAAAAGTTCAAAGGCATTTCACAGAGCATCTATGAGGATTTTGCCGCCGGGGAACGGCTGTTGGCGTTCAACTCGCCCATTATGCAGTTTTTCATGTACGCCTGCATGATCTTGATTTCGTGGATCGGGGCAAAAGCGATCGTTGCCAGCGGCAACAACGCAGTGTTGGGCATGACCACCGGTGACCTGACAGCACTCTTTTCCTATGCAACACAGATTTTGATGGCGCTGATGATGCTCTCCATGGTCTTTGCAATGATCACCATTTCTCTTGCATCAGCCTATCGTATTGCGGAAGTGTTGGAGGAAAAAACGGATATTGACAATCCCGCTGACCCAATCATGGCAGTCAGGGACGGCTCGATTTGCTTTGAGCAAGTAAGCTTTGCTTACTCGACCGAGACCGACAAAAAGGTGCTGAGCGACATTGACTTCTCTATCGCCTCCGGGCAGACCGTTGGCATCATCGGCGGCACGGGCTCTTCCAAGTCGAGCCTCGTACAGCTCATTCCGCGGCTCTATAACGTGAGTTCCGGTCAGTTATTGTTGGGCGGCGTGGATGTGCGTAAATATGATTTTGACGTATTGCGCAATGCCGTTGCCATGGTGCTGCAAAAGAACGAACTGTTCTCCGGCACAATCAAGGAAAATCTGCGTTGGGGCAATGAAAATGCCACGGATGAAGAAATCGAGGAAGCCTGTCGTCTGGCCTGTGCAGATGAGTTCATTCAGAGCTTCCCAGACAAGTACGATACCTATATTGAGCAGGGCGGCACCAATGTATCAGGCGGTCAGAAGCAGCGGCTTTGTATCGCCCGCGCTCTGCTGAAAAAACCAAAGGTTCTGATTCTGGACGATTCCACTTCTGCTGTTGATACCAAAACGGATGCTTCCATCCAAAAATCTTTTGCGGAGTTTATTCCGAATACGACCAAAATCATCATTGCTCAGCGTGTCAGCTCCGTACAGCACGCCGATCGAATCGTTGTTATGGACGATGGTAAAATCGCAGCGTGCGGAACGCATGATGAATTGCTGAAAACCTGCGATATTTACAGAGAAGTGTATGAATCCCAGAAGAAAGGAGACAGCGACCATGAATAAGAAAAACGGACAGGTTTCGGGAGATAGGATGCAGAAGCAGCAATTTGACACCAAGACACTGCGGCGGCTGCTTTCTTATATGAAGGACTATAAGGGACAGCTCATTTTTGTGGTGGTTTGCATTTTGCTCAGCGCCATTGCGTCCGCTGCTTCGGCGCTGTTCCTGCAATCCCTGATCGACGATTATATCACACCGCTGCTCACAAGCTCTGCCCCGGTATTCACACAGCTTTTGAAGGTGCTGGTCGTGATCGGCGCAATCTATCTGATCGGTGTTCTTGCCACGCTTTTTTATAACCGTATCATGGTAACCATTGCACAGGGAACGCTGAAAAAGATTCGGGACGAAATGTTTGAAAAAATGCAGCGGCTTCCCATCCGCGCCTTTGATACCCGCACCCACGGCGATATTATGAGCCTTTATACCAACGACACCGATACCCTTCGCCAGATGATCGCACAGTCCATGGCGCAGCTCATTTCCTCGGTCTTACCATCGTGGCGGTATTGGTTTGTATGCTCTATGTCAGCTTTTATCTGACACTGGTTGCAGTGCTGGTCATGCTTCTGATCTTGCAGATCGTCAGGGTGGTCACTGAAAAGATCGGCGGTTTCTTTCTGATGCAGCAGAAAACGCTTGCGGATGTCAACGGTTATGTGGAGGAAATGGTAAACGGGCAGAAGGTCATTAAGGTTTTCTGCCATGAGGAAACCGCAAAAAAGGAGCTTGCCGAAAAAAACCGCACATGGGCAACTGCCGCCGCCAGTGCCAACGGCTACGCCAACTCCATGATGCCTATGATGAATGCCCTTGGCTATGTGCAGTATGTCATTATTGCGATATTGGGCGGCTATATGGCAATTTCCGGCGGTACCAACATCGGTTTGCAGGGAACGGGGGCGCTGACACTTGGCGCAATCGCTTCTTTCCTGACGCTTTCCCGCAATTTCAACAACCCCATCTCTCAGATTTCCAACCAGTTCAACTCCATTGTGACGGCGCTGGCAGGCGCTTCCCGCATCTTTGCATTCATGGATGAGCAGCCGGAAACCGACGAGGGCTATGTAACGCTGGTGAACGTCGAGGAAACGAACGGCGAGCTGCGGGAAACTGAAAAGCATACCGGAATGTGGGCGTGGAAGCATCCGCATCACGATGGAACGCTGACCTATACCAAGCTGGAGGGGCGCGTTGTATTTGACCATGTGGATTTCGGCTATACGCCGGACAAGACCGTTCTGCATGACATTTCCCTTTATGCGGAGCCGGGGCAGAAGATCGCCTTTGTCGGTGCAACGGGCGCAGGCAAGACGACCATTACCAATCTCATCAACCGTTTTTACGACATCGACGACGGCAAGATTCGCTATGATGGCATCAACATCAATAAGATCAGGAAAGCCGACCTGCGCCGCAGCCTAGGCATTGTCCTGCAGGAAGTGAACCTCTTTACCGGAACGGTGATGGAAAACCTGCGCTACGGAAATCCGGATGCCACCGATGAGGAATGTATCACGGCTGCAAAGCTGGCAAATGCGGACGGTTTTATCCGGATGCTGCCGCAGGGATACGATACGGTTCTGAAAGGTGACGGCAGCGGTCTTAGTCAGGGGCAGCGGCAG